>JAEEGL014487565.1_pt1 | contig 16449 bp, 15 predicted proteins | sample 9134231 | NCBI WGS metagenome assembly JAEEGL01 (sample SAMN16246548, study PRJNA631951) | gut metagenome | biome: gut microbiome; feature: rumen; material: fiber-attached | host: Bos | place: Iran: Karaj | collected 2018-10
AGCAGCTTAAGGGGTGAATTCGGGCTTAAGATGGATTCGACCGATACCTGTCCGTGGAAGGCTGACATCGGGGTTTATGGGTACACCGGCAAGCACCGCGGGGTGGGTGGTTCTGTGACCGTCGGGTATTCGTTCTAACCGTTTGAAAAACCATTCCTGGAACCGGCAGGCTGCCCTGGAAAGGGTGGCCTGTTGGCGTATTGGGACTTCGGTTCTGCTGCTTCGTTCCTTTGATTCCGTACCATGCGGAGATCCTGTTGGGGGGGCTGCAACCGGTTTTCGGCGGTAGAGTGTTTTAAGGGGAACCTGTACCGGCAGAGCCTATCGGTACTAGTGCTCTAACCTAATTTGGCAAAACATTCTTTCTTGTAGAAGGACATGCCATATTTGATAATCTTGTATCGCTTGTCTATTTCAGCAGCATACTTGCGTTCTTCAATCTGAACGAGTGCCTCATCCGCCTTCAGTTCAAGGTCATCTGATGTTTCCGCACTTTTGAACTCTATGATGATGGCACGCTTGTTCGCAGGATCCAATACGGTGACATCGGTGCGTCCAAGCCCACTTTCTCGGTTGGACTTAACACCCATACCCGCGCCAGTTAGAACGCCAGCAATAAAGCCGTGGTAGAAGTTCTCGGTACTGTCGTAATAGCTGATGGTGTTAAAAAGGATGTCCGTAAACATATTCTGGACGGTCTCGCTATCCTCCCCCCAAAGTGCTGACACAAGCGGGGAAAGGGCATTCTTATTGAGACCTCCCTTAAACCACTGCCAAACGGTATCCTTGAATATTGTTCTGATTTCCTTATTGGGAATGACAAAGGCTGTGTACTCACCCCCTGGTTGGACAGGTGCTTTTGTTAAATACCCTGTCAGATAGAGCATGCTCCAGAGATTGGATTCATCTTTGTAGACGGTGTCATAGGTCAGGTCTTCAGTCAGCTTTTCTTGGATGGGCAAGCCAGAAATGAGGTCGCCAATTTTGTCACGGGTTGTTTCTTCAGCTTGATCAATCAATGTGCGCACAATCGCGTTGCCGCTGGTATTGTTCCAATAGGCCAATGGGGAGCTCGAAGGTTCAATTTGCAGGTCACTGACATAATTGAGGACATCCCATGGACAATAGATTTCAGTTCCCTTGCCAAAGCGGTAACCGTCATACCATTCTTGGATTAAGTCCTTTTTATCAGATAAGGCAGCTTCGTCAAGCAGGTTATCGACTTCTTGCTGCGTAAATCCGAATTTGTCTGCATATTTCGTATGGGAGATGCCGAAACACTTAAAGTTGTTCAGACCGGTAAAAATGCTTTCCCGGGCTATGCGCAGGCAGCCTGTCACAACGGCAAACTCTAGCGAAGTATTGGACTTAAGACTTCCGCTAAGCAATCTCCGCATAAAGCGGATCATTTTCGCATAGTATCCTTCCTGCTGGGCATAATTGATAGGAACATCATATTCGTCGACCAGCAATATAACAGGCTTCCCCCAATGTGATTTAAGTGCGCGACATAGTGTACTCAAGGAATTGGCTAAATCCGTTCTGGTACCAGCAGACTTACTAAGCAGCGTCAGCTTTTCTCTGTCTCCTGGATTAATTTTGTTACTTTGCAAAAGGTAGGAGTGGTCAATCAAGACGACTCTGATACGTTCCGTCAGCTGTTCATAGGCATCATCAAAATCATCACCTTCGATTTCCTTGAAGGTAATAAAAACCGTTGGATGTTTATTCATCCATTTTTCGCATAATGCTGTATTTTTGGAGATGGCAAGCCCCTCAAACAACTGCCTGCTGTTGCATGTAATATCAAAAAAAGCATGAAGCATACTCATTGTCAGTGTTTTGCCGAACCTACGGGGGCGGGTAATGAGACTGACCTTAGACCGGGGGCCGGTAAGCATTTCTTCAATGATGGACGTTTTGTCGACGTAAACATAATTTTCACGTATTTCCTTGAACGATTCACAGCCGATCAAAATATTAAACTGTGCCATCTGCCACTCCTTGATATCTATGTCACTTTGGCATTACTTTACCGACTTCAGAACAAGCAGGCAAGGTCGTATTAATGGGGTGGGTAAAAACCGCCCCTGATGGCCTTTTCCCATTTTTCTGGCGGAGAAGGCGGGATATCGGAATAATCGATTTCCTCATCTTTCATGGCGGCTAACTTGGTGAGGTCTTCAGAATACATGGGTGCCAACGCATCCAACGCTTTATAAACCAATCCCATCGTGTGTCTGTTCAGTCTGTTTTTAAGCACTTTATTTTATCATTATAAATCAAAATACTATCTCCTGTTTATGAGGTTGTTTATATCCTTTTGCCCACACGCTTTAGCCTGCAAATGAAGGGGGCTTTTTCCCACGTTTTCAGCTGAACTAGCCCTTTGACCCCTCGCATAATCGTCACATCGACGGGTGTTTGTTACCTGCCAAATGACATGGGGTTAAAGGTTTATGGATTGGTTGAACCATCTCAATGACGTTTACGCAAAGTGGGCTTTCAGATCGGCAACTGGATCACGCCGTGCGATGTGGTTAAAGCTTGCCACGATGATGCGAAACGACGTACCCGTCTTGGATGCTTTGGAAGAACTCCAGCGGCGCCGGATTGGTTTGTCCGGCAGGAACAACCCGGAAGCCATTGCGATTGGCGCGTGGCTTTCCAAGATGCGAAACGGCGCACCGTTACAGGTTGCCATCGACGGCTGGGTCAGTGCAGAAGAAGCGATGATGGTCTCAGCGGGGGAACAGGGGGGTGATTTACCCCGGTCGCTTGAATCCATCGCCGTTGTGATGAATGCCAAGTCAGCCATCCAGTCCACCGTCTTGGGCGGCATTGCCTATCCGTTTTTGTTGATCTGCGTGGCGTTCGGCGTCCTGTACCTCTTTGGCATCAAGATCATCCCGGAAATCAGTTCACTTTCCATTGCGCCGGAATGGAAGGGACAGGCGCTGATGCTCGTGAAACTCTCCAAATTTATCAAGTCCTGGTACTGGGTGCTTTTCGGGGCGGTGGTTGGCGTCATTGTCCTTTTCTTTGCGTCATTGAACACGTTGGAAGGACGGATCCGTGTTTTCCTTGACCGCTATCCACCGTATGCCATCTACCGGATCATGGTCGGCTCTTCCTGGCTGATTGCCTTATCGGCTTTGACCAGCGCCGGGATGCGCATTGAAGAAGCCTTAGAAAACCTCTTAAAGACCGCAACGCCTTGGCTTAAACGCAGGCTCAAGGCCACCTTGTCCGGCATCCGCTCGGGTTACGACTTGGGCGACGCCTTGATGCGAACCGGTTACCAGTTCCCGGACAAGGAAATCATCAATGACATCGGGACATACGCCCGTTACCGGCAGTTTGAGGTCGTGCTCGAACGCTTGGGGGCGGAATGGGTCGTCAAAGCCCAGGAGCAAATCAAATCAAGGATGCGCGTCATCTTTGTCGTGATGCTCCTGGTCGTTGGCGGTCTGGCACTTTTTATGGCAAGCGGGGTGCTGGACATGCAGCAGCAGGTCTCTGCCGCGGCGCAGGGCTTGCATTGATTTTTCAGCCGCATTTTTTGAAAGGAAATTTCCCATGAACCAAACCATAACGGCCAATGCGCGTCTCCTCGCGCGCCGGTACTCCGGTGGCTTTTCCCTGGTGGAAATGCTTTTGGTGGTGGTTTTCATCGCGCTGCTTTTGGCAGCGGCTTTGGCGATGTACAACTCCACCCGGGCATCGAACTCCGCCTCGCAGCTGGCGCGTGACGTCGTCGCGTTACAGGCGGGGGTCAACTCACTCTACGCCGGCCAGTCTGACTATACCGGCTTGGATAACGAGCTGCTCTATAACGCCCAGCGTATCCCGACGACCTTGCGCTACAACAACGGCACCCTGTCAAACGACGATGGTTCCACCTTAACCGTCGCAGGCGATGATGACAACTACACCGTCACCATCACCAATGTCCCGAAGGCAACATGTATCTCGGTGCTCTCGGCGTTGAACACCGGCTGGACACAGGTCTCTGTCGGCGGCACGGCAGTCAAGGCATCGGCCTCCGACTTCCCGGTTACCGTGGCTGAAGCGGAAACCGCCTGTTCTGCCGATACGCAGGAAATCGTCTATACCAGCGGCACCGTTGCGGAAGCTGGGGGTTGATCAATCACTGACCTTTGTTTTTCCCCTCCCTTCGGGGAGGGGCCTTTCAGGTGGGTTGCCATGTACGCATTCCTTGTCGCCATCCTTTTCGGGGTGCTCCTCGCTTTCACGACGGTTTCAACCGGGCAGATTGCGCTTGTCGATAGGCTGACCAACCGCTCCGACGAGGTGACCGTGGACTTTTACGCCTACAAGAAAGCCATCCATGACTTTGCCTGCACGCATGCCGTCGATGGCGTGATCCCCGATGACGAACTCGACGCACAGTTGGGTAAGACGATTGGCGGGACGCAATGGCACCACTATATCGCGGGCGGCAGAGTCTACTTTTATATCAACGATACGGAAAAGAACCGGCAGCTCTCCGCGGGGCTTACTGACCGGATAGATGTGATGCAGGCGGTTGTCATGGATGCGTCAAGGAACACGGCTTTATTGAACGGCCAGCATGCGGATATCGCGATCCCCAATGCCGTGCCTGGGGGTTCGATTGTCTTACCGATGGATATCTCACATATCTGCGTCTTACAGACAGACGCCAATGACCAGGCCACCTTGTCCGATGGCACGGTGATTGACCTGTGCGCCCAAAAGGTCACTATGCCCAATGGGACCGTTGTGACCCACGATAACGGGACACTCGGCATCAACGGGATCACCGTTGCCAGCAGCGTTGAAGGCTCTGATGGGAGCCGCGTGACGGTCAATGGCTATGTTTTCACGAGGGACCATAGTATCCGGATGACCCCATCGGGTATGCAAATTGACGGGATCCATTATGACTGGGCAGGCCGCAATGGCTGTGGACCGACACCATCTGCCCCTGCCACGTATGAAAACACCGGCGAAGTGCCGACAGGGGGAGGTAACACGATTACCGATCCCACCTATGACCCGACCGCGGGGGACACCGGTTTGGAGGATCCGAACGACACGGCTGAAACCAATACGAGTGAAACCGTCGCCGTCAATGAAACGCACCAGGCGGCGATGCAGTACATCTGGGGACCTTATGGCGCGTTGGATGATACCTACCAGGCACAGGTAACGAAGGCAGAACTTTTGGGGGCATCCTTCCCATCGGGGAACGTGGTCTTGAGCGACATCACGGTCACGCTCAATTGGCCGGAGAGTTATCAGTTCATGGTCATCAATACGGAGGAAGCATGGACAGGCGGTGAGCAGATTGTGATTGTGAAGACGTGCGCCCAGAGCCTGGCGCTGCGTGGGACAGAACTGGCTGGAGAGCGCATTACCGTCAATGTGCCGGTCTGTGGCGTCATCACAGAATCTGAGACCGATGCGTACTTAGCAGCTGTTCAGGCCATCGAATCCCCCGAAGTGACGGTAACCGTCAATGTCTTTGGGACGTACACGACAGATGAGGGTGGGGAAGACACCTATCCTGATCCTTGATTGGGCTTTGGCCCCGCTTTGGGTTTGCAAAAAGGAGTTCTGATGAAAAAGCGTCTGTTTACCCTGGGTAAGGGCGGCGGCTTCACACTGGTTGAAACGCTTCTTGTCCTGGGGTTTGCCGGGATATTGATTGCCGGGGCAATGGGGCTATACCGGGTCTCCCGCGCATCGACCACAGCGACACAGCTTGCCAACGACATCGATATCGTCAGCCAGATCATCGAACGGTATTTGATGGGGTATGGCAGGCCTGAGAACAATACCTCATTGAACCCAATGTTGATTGACAGTGGGAAACTGCCGTCATCTCTCAGGAATACGGCGGAGACCAACCTTTCCAATGCCTATGGCGGCACACTCACCACGAACTACAACGCTGGTTCTTACACGATTACCGTTTCTGACATCCCACGGAGCGGCTGCATTGCGATTGCAAGCAGCCTGCCTGCCAAATGGGATTCAGTGACGGTTGGCAATGGGGAGGCGGTGACAGACCTTCCCATGACAGTCGCTGCGGCGGAAGCATCATGTGGGGACAGCCAGTCGATTACGGTAGCCAGGGAGTTTTTCTGATGGGATCCTCTTTCTGGCTCCGGCTTAAGGCGGTTAAGGGATTTACCCTCTTTGAGGTGGTGCTCTGCGCCGCATTCATCGGGATCACCACCCTGATCCTTGCGGACAACCTTTCAGAAAGTACGGCAAAAACCAAAGACCGTATGGCTGCGCATCAGGTCAGGACGTTTTCAGAGGGATTCCGTAAATACCTGTTCATGAATGCATCGTCTCTTCAGGCCACTGTCGTATCCGGCAATACCACTGTCGTGACGCCCACCATGCTGATTAACGGGGGCTACCTGCCGGGCAACTATGATGGTGTCAATGCCTATGGGCAGCAGATCTGTGGGCTGGTGACCAAAAATGCAGTGAACCAGCGCCTAAATGCCATGACGGTGACAGCCGGCGGCACGATCATCCCTGATGACAGCCTGTCATTCATTTCGTCCTTGATCGGTAGTGAAGGCGGTGGGGTCTACTCCGATGATGCAGTCCATGTCAAAGGCAGCGGTGGGGCATGGTCTGTGGCAAGTGGTTTTTTCAGCAACACCGACCTGGCGTGTGATGGGTCTGCGGGCAGTACGGGGTTTTCTGCTGGGCACGCCATGCAGGCCATGATGGTTGACGATTACCTCTTCAACGGGAAATATCTGTCCAGGCATGCGATGGAAGGCCATCCGGAAATAAACCGGATGGAGACTGACCTGGATATGGGCGGCCATGACATCTTAAATGCGGGTGCCTTATCTGCCCATGGGACGGTTTTCATGGATTCGATGGCGGCAGATGGCAGGCTCGCTGTCGGTGGCTACCTGAAACTCAATGGGGTTGTCACTAAAGGCGGCAGCTGCGATACGGATGGGTTGATTGCCCGTGATGCTGACGGCAGCCTGATATCGTGCCAGGACGGCAACTGGAGACAAGCTGGCGGCGGCTCCCAAGGGGAAATTGCGCTATTTAACCTGCAGACGTGCCCACCCGGATGGGTTGCCGCCAATGGGGAAAAAGGGACACCGGATCTGAGGGGGCTTTTTATCCGTGGGCTGGACAATGGCAGGGGACTGGATGTCGGCCGCCAACTGGCATCACTCCAGGATGACACCATCATGAATATGACGGGTTCTTTCCATGCCGTGGCATTAGGTCGCAAGGCATGGGGAGATGGGGCCTTTTCTGCGGATTCAGGCGACTGGAATGGGACGAAGTATGACTCAGGCTCTTCTTCTGTCGGTTTCACGTTCGATGCATCCCGGGTTGTGCCGACTGCCGAGGAAAACCGTCCCCGCAATATCGCATTGACCGCCTGCCAGAAACAATAGGGGGAAGAGGATGTCCAATGTTTTCTTGAGCCTGCGCCAAAGCCGTGGTTTTACCCTGTTTGAATGCATCCTCTGCGCGGCAATCCTAGGGATTGGGACGTTGATCCTGGCTGATGCCGTAAGCCAAGAGGGGCATGTCCGCAAAGAGCGGCTTGCGGCAGAACATATGCGGATCTTTTCCTCGGCAATGCGGGGGTATATCCGTGCAAATGCCGAAAGCCTGTTAAAAGACGCGGATGGGCAAACCCCGATTCTGGTCAACGCATCAACGTTGACGGATGCCGGTTTTTTGCCATCCGCATTCAGCGCTCAGAACCTCTATGGGCAATCTGTCTGTGGGCTTCTTTTGAAAAGTCCCTCCACTCAGGTCAATGCTTTAAATGCCCTGGTGGTCTCAGAAGGGGGAACTGCATTGTCCGATGGGGAACTCGCGTCTGTCGTGACGTTAATCGGTGGCGAAGGCGGTGGGATCTTTTCAGGGGATGCCAATACCATCCGTGGGTCGGTCGGGGGCTGGTCTATGGAGCCTGGGAACTTTGCTGGGCTAAATGACCAGGGGCAGACCTGTTCAGGGACCGCCGGGAACATCGCCTTCAGTGCGGGGCATTTCTATCAGGCATTGTGGCTTAATGACCATACCGATGGCGCAAAGCTTTTATCCAGGACAGGAAATCCAGATGAACCGGAAGCCAACCGGATGGAAACCAACCTGGACATGAATGGCCATTCCATCCTGAACGTGCTGGACGTTGATCTGAAAGGATTGGTTACGGCAGGTGCCATTGCCACAACGGGTGACTTACAGGTCAATGAAGCGTTGCAGCTCGATGGTTCTGCTACGGTTGGCGGGGCGTGTGAAAAGGACGGCCTGCTTGCCCATGATGCCCAAGGGCTTGTGCTTGCCTGCAAGGAGGGGACGTGGCAGACACCCGGGACACCTGCCAAGAAAATCGGTTACTTCAATGCCAGTGAATGTCCCGTCGGATGGAAGGCTTCAGACGGGACGGCAGGGACGTTGGATTTGCGCGGTGTCTTTGTCCGGGGGCTGGATAACGGCCGGGGGATTGATACTGGGCGTGTTTTAGGAACCTACCAGGCAGATGCGATCCGCAACATTGAAGGGACATATACGGTTGCACGGGGACCTTACTATAACGGACGGCAGGAAGAAGGGGTGCTTTATGCCACCGATGATGGGTATGGCGGCGGAGGCAAATTGAAGCGCTGGGATGGCGACGGGATGTTTTTTGATGCGTCCCGCGTCGTACCGACATCGGAAGAGTTCCGGCCTAAAAATATCGCGCTTTTAGCGTGTGAGAAGGAGTGATGGTAATGGGAATCCTTTTTCGCAGGCGAAACCAGAAGGGCATCACCCTGTTGGAAACATTGCTGGTCATCGGCATTGCTGCACTGGTAACCGCCATCATTTTAGGGAGCCTCACCCTGTCTTTGGGTGCCCAAAAGAGCCGGTTGGCGGCTGGGCATATGATGGCGTTTTCTGCGGCGATGAAGCGCTATATCGGGATCTATTCGGGGCGCATTGCTTTAGCCTTGACGTCTTCGCAGCCTTTTTTGGTGACACGGGATATGCTGGTGGGTGAAGGCTTGTTGCCGGCAAACTTTACGCTCAAAAACGCCTATTCCCAAGCAGTCTGCGGGGTGGTGGTGCGCTCTGATGAGAATAACCTGCATGCCTTCGCCCTCTCAGAAGGCGGTCGGGTTTTGGAAGACCACGACTTGGCGGCTATTGTCAGCTTGATCGGTGGGGAAGGCGCTGCCTTGTATGCAGGGAGTGCCGGTACTGTCAGGGGCAGCGGCGGTTCCTGGCAAATGGCTGCCAACCAGATGACGGCAGCCAACCAGTTGGGGTTAAACTGCGCCGGAGAAGCGGGGACAATTGCGGCTCAAGCTGGGCATTTTGCCCAGAAAATAGCCCTTGATGCCGGGTTGTATGCGGATGCTTACCTCTCACGCAATGGCGTGGACGGCCATGAAGAAGCCAACCGGATGGAGACCGACCTTGACATGGGCAACCATTCAATCGTCAATGTCGGCAACCTCCTGGTCACCGGTACCTTGAGTGCCAACGAGATTGTGGCGACCGGAAGGCTAACAGGCGGTGAATACCTGGAAGTCGATGGCTTGGCCACAAGAGGCGCAGCTTGCAGTTCAAAAGGGCTTATCGGGATCGACAATGCCGGAGACCTCATGATGTGCCAGAATGGCCGGTGGGGCGACTTGGGCGCCGTTCCGTCTGGTATGGTCTCGTTCTTCAATCAGGCATCGTGTCCTGCTGGGTGGGTTGAAGCAGACGGCCAGAACAATACCCGCGATATGCGCGCCATGTTTGCAAGGAGCAGGGATTTTGGCCGTGGTATGGATGCGGATGGGGATAGGGTACCCGGTTCATACCAGGGCGACGCGATCAGGAATATTGAGGGGCGGTGGAGCCCGGGGGAGCATGGGGGCCGTAGTGGTAAGGGGTATACGGTGACAGGGGCCATGAGAGCCATGGTGGGCGGTGACCCAACTGAAAAGTCAGGGGGTGGACCGGGTGCCAAGATCCATTTTGATGCGTCCCGCCAGGTCAACACGGCGTCGGATAACCGGCCAAAGAATGTGGCGATGTTGGCGTGCCAGAAGTTGTGACAGGCAATTATTCCAAAGTCATCTGTTGAGGGTCTTGAGACTGATGATTGCCCAAGTCGGCTTTCCTTTCCAGGTATGCGGTTTGGCAAGTGCTGTGAATGATCCAAGTATGTCAGAAGGTTCATCTGCGTTGTACAGATAACCTTTCATCTGGATATTCCCATCTGGCAGCTTCTTTGCTTTTGTCACCTTTGCATAATAAACCGCTTCGCCGTCAGCAGCATTGAAATAATAACGGACGCCATCAGAATAATATTCGAAAGAGCATTGCGGACAATCCGACAGCTCTTCTTTACCGCGGTAGACACTCGGCAGGCTCTTCAGGTCATAGTCGAAATAACGTTTCAGGGCTTCCTTTACATAAGTACCATCAATCGATGCATCACCATATTTGCTGTTCGCAGGCTTTATTACCCGAGGGAAATTGTTCACACAATGATGCCAGATACCGAAACGGATCATCTCACGCGGATGGTTGGGGTCTAACACTTTTTCCGCCGTAAAATCATACATCCTGACTTCTGTGAAGTTCGACAGGAATGTACTCATCTTCTTCATCTGGGCAGCAGAAAAATCACCTGCAAGGGACGGCAGCGCCATCAGTAATGAGAAGAATGCCGCAGCAAAGAACGAGAACATTTTTTTCATCAAGCGTTTCAGGTACTTGTCGTTTTCCATGGGAAGCCTCCTGCGCAATTCTGATAAAAACATAGCAAAACCCGACAAATTTTGCATTCAAAACCCGACAGATTTTAACTTTTCATCCCGACAAATTAGGCTTTTCAGATAATACAAATTTGGACATCTGGCGAAAAAGGGCAGAATGCCCCGACTTTTCGACCGATTGGCCTCATGGATGGCTGGTAAAGTTGGCGGCATGAAGATATTGAAGAAACTGTTTGCCGCCATCTGCCTTAGCATCCCATGCCTTGCGATAGCTGACTGCTTTGATGATGCGGGGGTCAGGTATCAGGTGAACCCATGGATACTGCGTGGCATTGCGCATGTGGAATCGGGTTTCAATCCGAAAGCTGTGAACCACAACAGGAACGGTTCCTATGACCTGGGGATGATGCAGACGAACACGATCCATCTGCGTCGTTTAGCACGTTACGGGATTTCGCGGGACCATCTCTTCAATGCCTGCAACAGCATCCACGTTGCGGCTTGGATGGTCCGCGAAAAGATGAACCTGCATGGGAACACTTGGAAGGCGGTAGGGGCATACCATTCAGAAACCCCGTTTTACCGGGACCGTTATGCCGCCAAAGTGCGGGGTGCTATTGTCCGGTGGTCGAAGTTTTATCAGATTAACTGAATGGGATGGTCGTGCAACCGGTTGGACTGCACTTTGCTTGAGATGGATGGTCAACCGGTTGAAACACCTGATGAGTAAATATGGCGCAATCTGGTCTCCGTCTTATTTTGCAGCATCCGCTGGGGTGTTACGGTGGATGTCCTGAAACGTTATATTTAAGAACAGAACACTCCTGAATGATTGTCGCATTCATTCTCGACCGTATTGGTCGAGGGTTTCTGCGACTTTTAGGCTAGAATAAGAAGATATGCAATCATACAATATTCTAAATATAGCGCTATTTAGTATATGGGGAGGGGGGGACATTCCATGAAAAAATCATTCAAAATAACAAAGAGAACTCTTGCAACTGCTGTTATGCCCGCTCTGCTTTCCTTCGGTGTGATGGGAACCAGTTTTGCTGCCGCGGTAGAAGGTATCAAATATGACGCCGGAACACTAACGCCTGATTCAGACGGTTATATTGCAGTCTCTGCCATTATGACTGCGGGTGGTATTAGCAGTTACCTTCTCAAATCCGATTTCACTGAATTCAAAGAAATTACAGAGGCAGAATTGGTGGACTTAAGCAAGGATATTATATTACTCGGGGCTGACATATCCGGCTTTAATGAATACAAAACAGCAACTGCTGGTGAGATTAGCGCGTTAGATGGCCGCGTATCAGCAGCTGAGACCGGTCTCACGACTGCTGTGACCGATATTACCGATTTAAAAAGCGGCAAGCTTGACAAATCCGACTTTAATGAATACAAAACAGCAACTGCTGGTGAGATTAGCGCGTTAAATGGCCGCGTATCAGCTGGTGAAGCTGCTATTAAAACGATAAACGAGGAAGTAATACCAAGTATTAATAATGACATCAGTGACCTGCAAAGCAACAAGCTGGACAAAGCCGAATTTAATACATACAAAGGAGAGACTTCTGCAACCCTTGATACGATGGCGAGCACTGTTAATAGCTTGACACACCTGACTGCTGGATTCCCTGAAGGTGAAACCATTAAAGAATACATCGATGGGGCCGATACCAATACGACCTATATGTTTGATACAGCAGGACGTGGAACAGATGAAAAGGAAAATGTCGTCTCCCATCTGACCTACACCTCAAAAGAAAAAGGTGAGACGGAATCTGTCCCGACCCAAATTTTCACCGACACCGACACCAAGTACACGCTGTCCCAGGCAACGTCTGGCAACCAGACCACGATTTCCTTAAAAGGCAATGATGGCAGTGAAGCGCAGACTGCGACGATAGCAGGGGACAAGGGTATCAAGATTACTGGCGATGACAAGAAGGCGACCATCGCCCTCGACACAGATTACCTGAAAGGGGAAATCGATACCAATACGACTTATACAGTCGAAGAAGCGGCAGGTACAGGTAATGTTGTCAAAACCTACACCCTTAAGGCATCCGACAATTCGTCGACTGGCACAACAATCGTTGATACTGATACCACTTACACAGCAGGAGCCAATGTCAGCATCAATGCAGGCAACCAGATCAGTGCCGCCGATTCAAAGATAACTGGTATCAAGCAGGAACATGACGACGCTTCAGGCAGTAACAGCTATACCATCCAATATACGACGGATACAGTCAAGGATGGGGCTGTCCAGACGGAAGAAAAATCCTACGTCATTATCGACAGGGACACCACTTACACCGCAGGAACCAATGTCGGCATCAATGCGGACAACCAGGTCAGTGCCGCCGATTCAAAGATAACCGGCATCACGAAGGCTCATGACGGCGCTTCAGGTAGCGACAGCTATACCATCCAATATACGACGGATACGGTCAAGGATGGGGCGGTCCAGACGGAAGAGAAATCCTACGTCATTACCGACAGGGACACCACCTATACGGCTGGCGAGAATATCCAGATCAGTTCGGACAACGTGATCAGTGCCACCGACACGAACACGCACGCTTCTGTCTCTGATGACGGCAACGGTTATGTCAGCGTGACGAAAACGAGCGAAGCTACAGCGACAGCAGGTCCTGCCTACCAGGTTTCCATGAGTGATGATGCGAAAACCGCCATTGGGAATGCCAATACCTATCTCGACAGCAATGGTTTCAGTGCCGGCGGTGGGAAGGTGACCGTCACTAAAGACGGCTTTGCAGTCCAAGGCGGGCCTTCGATGACGGCTGATGGCATCGATGCAGGTAACCAAGTCATTTCCAATGTTAAAGACGGTAAGGTCGAGAAAGGCAGCAAGGAAGCCGTCACGGGCGGACAGCTCTATGACATCCAGCAGCAGAACAGTTCCCAGGATGACGCACTGAAAAAACTCGCCCACCGTGACGCCCAGTTGGAACGCAAGATCTACCGTGCCGGCGCGCACGCTGCAGCGATTGCCGCCTTACATCCATTGGACTATGACGAAGACCATAAGTTCACGGCAGCAGCCGGTGTCGGCCAGTACCATGGTTCCAGTGCCATGGCGGTCGGCGCGTTCTACCGTCCGACGGAAAACCTGATGTTTTCTGTTGGCGCATCGTTGAATGAAAACGACTCGATGGTCAATGCCGGTATGTCTTACCGCTTCGGTACGGGGTCAGGCAATAAGACCTCGCCGAACAATATCCATGAGATGAAGCGGCAGATCAACAACCTGTCTGAAGAAAACCGGCTGCTCTCTGCCAAACTGGACAGCTCGGAATCGAAACTCGCTTCAGCCGATGCCAGGATTGCTTCCTCTGATGCAGAAATCAAGGAACTCAAGACAAGGCTGCGTCAGATTGAAAAACTGCTGAAACTGAAATAGCATCCAGCCATCTGATGTTGCCCTAAACCAAGGTATGCGCAACTGCTGCCTTGGTTTTTTTTCGTGGTTTCAGGTGAAGCAAAAGGGGATGGCTAGGTGACAGGGCAGGCATCAAGTCTTGCCGTCACCAACCTGAAAAAAAACCCCGGTACACAATACACCGGGGTTTGTGGTCGCGCTATGAATACCATTAATAGCGGTTTGATCCGAAATGGTAAGTAGCATGACGTGTGCCATGGGTGCGGTAGTAACCATGGCGTGGACCTTGCGTGCGGTAGTAACCGCGGCAGTTTCTCTTTTGATGATGACATGCTGTTTTAGGGGCTTTATGGCGCTGGTAGCATGATGAGTTGCATTGGCGTGGTGAAGGAGGTGCGGCAGTAGCAGCACCAACGACTGCAAAAGCGAGCAGACCGACTAAAAGTTTTTTCATATCCGTCTCCTTTTAAGAAACAAAAAAACGAATTGTTGAAAGCGTGTTTCCCTGATGAATCCTAGTCAGGAATTGCCACTTTCTGCTAACCATTGTATACCCATAAAAGCGACGGGATAATATTCAATTGTAAGCAATTGTGATTGGCTTCACTAAAAGTGCGGCCGCGGTTGCGGGATAGTTCAGCGGGACTGTGGTTACATCACCGGCTCATTGGTATGGCATACCGATTTGGCAGGCAAGTGCTACCGGGGTGGGGTATAGTTCTTCGAGGATTTCAGTAGGGATTCTGCCAGCGGTAATAGCCAATGTGCTACCTTTCAATAAGCCTGGTTTCATGGCATATCCCGTCGTTTAGGCAAAGAAAAACCACCGTATCTGGAAGTTTCCCTGTTTTGCAGGGCCAGAGTCCGGTGGTAAGTCTCGTTCAAGTATTAATAGTAACGGCGTGGTGGTGGGCCATAACGGCGTGGACCATAGCCACGGTAGTAACCTGGACGGTGGCCATAGCCACGGTAATAGCCAGGACGTGGGCCATAGTAACGGCGGTATCCTGGAGGAGGACCAGCGTGACGATGGTAACTTGGACCACCATAATAGCGGCGTGGAGGACCGTCATAAGCCATTGCGGCGCCGGCTACAGAAAATGCCAGCAAGCCCATTAACAGTTTTTTCATATCCGTCTCCTTATCTATACAAAAAAGCGGGTACTTCTGAAAAGGTGGATTTCCTGTGGGAACCCACTTAGGAATTTCACTTCTCAGTTCCATTATAGGGTGGTATTTGAATATTTGATAGATGTTACTTGCGGATCTCTGAAAAACTCCCTTTTTTAGAACTTCCCACCTAGGGTGACAGCTGCAAAATTGTGGTTATTCAGACCTGCCTTAGGGAAGACATTTGTTCTATATTATTATATTTATTCTGTGAAGGAATAGGATTAAAAATATCTTTTTAATGATTGATTATTCATGTGTTTTATGGACTTATCGCAATGATATGCTTTCTGCTTCGTATTTTTCAGTACCGTGTTATGAAATGCTGGAGGAAATATGCTAATGTCTGATAGTTGCGTACTTGATACAGATAGGCTACATATGATTGGAGCACAACTGGCCAGAAGTAGGATGTCCAATAACGTATCATCTGATTTCTTCTAAAACGGTTAGTAATACAGTACAAATTGTTTCAAATTGTTACAATAAGCATGTATTCAGCAAGATGCTTAAACGCGCATTAGCTGACACTAAGCTATGTTGGATAGGCCGATGCCATACCGGATGGTGTCATGATTTTCCGTGCTTTCTCATGGGAGTTTCGTAATGAATCAGATTTATAAGGTTGTTTTCAGTCATGTACACCGCTGCTTTGTTGCAGCCTCAGAACTCACAAAGAACCAGGGTAAGGGCAGTTCCCAGTCATCAAGGCTCAAGAGGGTAGCGGTTGCACTGATGGCGGCAACGGCTTTGGGCGGTCTGTCTGGCCATGCACTGGCAGCACCAGACGGTGATGGGGCAAAGATTCAGGGTAATTCAGTAACTGCATCTGAGACAAATGCTTCTGCCTGGGGCAATAATACAGCGGCAGAAGGTCGTGAATCCACGGCTTGGGGTTATAAGACAACGGCCTCCGGAGAGGATGCAACGGCTTGGGGCACTATTACAAAAGCAGAAGGTGTTGAAGCCACAGCTTGGGGTTTCAGGACAACGGCCTCCGGAGAGGATGCAACGGCTTGGGGTGTAGGGACAGAAGCATCAGGTGACAGAGCGACATCCTGGGGTGTAGATACCGTTGCTTCTGGCTGGAATTCGACGACCTGGGGTACAGATACA
>JAEEGL015567668.1_pt1 | contig 16449 bp, 11 predicted proteins | sample 9134231 | NCBI WGS metagenome assembly JAEEGL01 (sample SAMN16246548, study PRJNA631951) | gut metagenome | biome: gut microbiome; feature: rumen; material: fiber-attached | host: Bos | place: Iran: Karaj | collected 2018-10
ACTGATATGTATATTGTCAGTGTTCCTACTCCTTATGACAAGTTCAGCAAGAAAGTGGATGCTTGCTATGTAGTAGCTGCCGTAAAAGAAGTGATGAAGGTATGCCCCAAGGGTGCTACTGTTGTTGTAGAATCCACCGTCAGCCCTGGTACCATTGATAAGTTTGTGCGCCCGGTTATTGAGGCTAACGGCTTCAAGATTGGCGAGGACATCAATCTGGTTCACGCTCCTGAACGTATCATTCCCGGCAATATGGTGTATGAACTGCTCCATAACAACCGCACTATTGGTGCTGACAGCCGTGAGATTGGTGAGAAGGTAAAGCAGTACTATGCAAGCTTCTGCCAGGGAGAAATTGTAGTTACTGACATCCGTACCGCTGAGATGACCAAGGTGGTTGAGAATACCTACCGTGCTGTAAACATTGCTTTCGCCAACGAACTGAGCCGCATTTGCCGTCACGATAATATGGATGTGTATGAGATTATCAAAATCTGTAATATGCATCCGCGTGTGAACATCCTGCAGCCGGGTCCCGGTGTAGGTGGTCATTGCATCTCTGTTGACCCCTGGTTCCTGGTAGGTGACTATCCCCAGTTGGCCAAGGTGATTGACGAGTCAATGAAGACAAACGACTATCAGCCCGTGTTTGTGCTGGAGCGTATACACGAGATCATGGAGGAGAACGGGATCACTGATAACCGAAAGGTTGGTCTTTATGGTATCACCTATAAAGAGAATGTAGATGATGTTCGTGAAAGTCCTACGCTTCAGATGATAGACATTCAAGAGCGTCATCTTGCACGTCCGCTCAAGAGTTTTGATCCTTTCTTCACTCAGAAGGAGATTGTCAAGAACCAGATTCTGGACTTTGACCAGTTCCTTGATGAAGTAGATATGGTGGTTATTATGGTTAAGCACGACCATATCAAGCAGAATTGGGATAAACTGAAAGGCAAAGTCGTGCTCGATTGTCACAACATTTGCCCGCTGGAAGGTGTCTATCACATCTAAACTATAGGATATCTGGCAGCACAGGTGGAACGAGATAGTTCGCAGTTCGATACTGCCTGCCGGAACAACTATTTATAAAGCGATAATTTATATATACTGTATGATTTCAGAAGCAAGGCTTTATGAGGTACCGAGTGTTACAATAATTGCTCTCGTACCACACAATCACCTGCTTGTTACCTCAAACGAGGGGTTGGGATATGAAGATTTGTTCTCCCCACTCCCTAAAACGTTTTCTTTCGATGAAGACCCTTTCTCAATTTTGCCATAGTTCGATTTTATTATCATTAGTTTCTGCTGCGTTAGGGTTAACGTCCTGCGTTTCGGAATATTATGATGACCCTTCGACAAATGGCTTAGAACCACATTTTTTTCTATTATCTGCGAGTATTGAGGATGAATCCACATCAAGCACAAAGACAGTCTTAGGTCAGGATGGAACTTCAATCTTATGGACAGTAGGTGATAAAATAAAAGTTTTTACGGATTCTGAAAGAAATGGAGCTTTGTTTGAATCAACAAATGAGACTCAATCAAATAAAGCGGATTTTAAAGGGTTATTAGATATTTCAGGTATTACGTCAAAGAATAAACTTTATGCGATTTATCCGTATTCAGCAGAGGCATCTTTTGATGGAACAAGTATAACAACATCGTTGGCATCTGAGCAAGTTGCACAGGAAGATAGTTTTTCGGACCATCTATTACCTGCATTGGCTGTTTCATCTGATATGAATCTCTCGTTTTATCAGATAGCAACGGGGATTAGATTCTTTATCTCAACAGAAGGCGTTAAGAAGGTAATATTCCGTGGTAATAAAGGTGAACCCGTTTCTGGCTCCTTTAAGGTTTCCATGAATGCAAATGGTCGTCCAGAGATTGTTGAGGTAGTTGATGGATGTCAATGGGTTACCTTATTGCCTTCCAATAATGAATCTTTTCAAGTTGGAAAGATGTACTATCTTTCTGTTCTTCCACATAACTTCGAGAAAGGATTTACGCTTACTTTCCTGACGGATACCGAAGTCGCTAGGTTTACTTTTAACAATGACGTTACATTCAGACGTGCCATTTGGAAGAATGGTAATAATCTTGAAGAAGGTATATCTTATACAGATAAGTTTTCTTTTACTGGCCTTCCTGTTTGTGAGGTGAATGTGCAAGATAATGCTAACATAGAATCAAAGGAAACATGGTTAAATTGTGTAGTAAGAATCGGGGAGGATTATTATGACAATCTTCTTGCGGAAGGTAGTATTAAAGGTCGAGGAAATTCTACCTGGGTTCTTCCAAAAAAGCCTTATGCTATCAAATTTAGTCAAAAAGAATCATTGTTCTCATTGCCTGAAGGAAAATCTTGGGTGTTACTTGCAAACTATTATGATGCTACATTATTGAGAAATGATTTGGCTTTTTACATAGGAAAAGAGTTGACCACACAAGACTGGACCCCTCACTTTGAGTTTGTAGATTTGATGCTTAATGGGCAGTATAAAGGTATTTATCAACTTGGAGAGAAGATAAATATTTCTAGTAAACGTGTCAATGTAGGGAGCGATGGGTTTTTGTTGGAAATCGATAAAAAAGCAGAACCCGATGAGGTGACATTCGATGTGCCACATATTCCATATCCTGTTAATATTAAAGATCCAGAAGTTGAAGTGGGCAGTGAGGAGTATAATTATATTTCAAATATCCTAAAGCATATAGACGAAGTGCTGTTTTCTGAGAACTTTACTGATCCCGTTGACGGTTGGCAACGTTATATGGATATAGACTCTTTTGTTGACTGGTATTTAGTACAAGAAATTTCGAAGAATCCGGACTCAAACTTCTCAACAAGTTGTTTTATGAGTTTTAAACCTGGTGGTAAATTAAAAATGGGACCGCTTTGGGATTTTGACATTGCTTTTTGCAATGATCAATGGGTAAATGACCGCCCTTCTTCAACGATAACTCCTGATGGTTTCTATATTAAATCTGTAGAATGGTATAATCGTCTGTTCTGTGATCCAGTTTTTGTCGAAAGGGTAAAGGAACGGTTTAACGATATTTACGCAAATAAGCAGAATCTATTTGATTTCATTGATTCAAGAGCTGCCATTTTAATTGAAAAAGTGGCTGAAGACAACCATTTATGGGGTACAATAACGGATAAAACGGCCACTGTGGAGAATGTGAAGAATGCATATCAAGAAAAGGTTGATTTTCTTAAATCGTGGATTGATACCCGTTTTACATGGTTGTATGTAAATATAAATGCATTATAATTTCTCAGTATTGACTGAGAAAAGAAGAAAGTATTTAGTATATCATTTGCGTGTATCATCGAGATAGTATCGACTATTGATTTCTTACAAATTGCACTCAAATGCGAAAGTATTTATTAATATCACTTAGTGCTCTGTTTTTTGTCTTTGTCACGTGTTTTAACCTGAGTTGCAATGCTTGTAATTCTTCAAAGTCATATGGCCGTTTCATAGCTCTGTTGGATTCGGAGAATTCTATGATAGATATTAATACTGAATACGATCTCAGTCTCAAAAAAATTCAGGTGACTTGCAAGTATACAAGGCAGTTAGGTGGCGAACTCTTTTATGTTAGTAACAGCTTAATATCACTAAGGAAGGGCCAGATATTAATGCTCCCAGAAAAATGTGTGGTTGTAGATGAGAATTGTTCGAAAGTCTTGGGTACGAAAATATTTGAGGCTAATGACGTTTTTCATGGTTATATAGCCAATAAAAAGAAAGGAACGTATAAGTGTCCGGTAACAAAAAAGATAGTGCTCCCCAATGGAAAGACGCTTCGATTCTCAAGTGGGACTTTGCATAACGCTGTTCTTAACATGTCTGGCAGTTTAATAGAGTCATCAGCGAAGCCGATATTTCGTAACTGTATTATCACAGAAATTGGAAACCCAATAATACATGGAAGGTGGTTTTTTGATGATGGACAGTATATTGTAAGTGAGGACATAGAGAGGTATTCTAACTATTCGATTGATTTTGATAACTTAAAATTGTATTCGGAAGACAAAATAGAAGTATCTAATGCTTGCTGGAAGAATTTATGTTTAACAGCTCCCAAAATTTTGGTGGGAGATAATAAATACGTGATTCCTGGTTTTTCTATATCAAAAAATGACACAAAGAACAAGAACCATATTTCCACGGATGTGAATCTTGCAAATTATAAGGAATATATTGTTATCCTTTCCTTCGGCGAACATGTGCATTATGATTGGCGGGAGGTTAATGGCAGGCCGACATTATACAGAGGGCTTTCGTCTATAGTACGCAGTGCAAGCAATGGCAGTTTCGCTATTGTAGATTCAGTGGAGAATTTCAAGAGAGAGTATCAATACACAAATTCAGGTAACAAGGTATTGAAACTCAATTCTACCGGCTACTTGTTAAAACCCTGTAAAGTAATTATAGACAGTTGTCAGTTCTTTTCGACCAAGAGGATTAACCCAGGCTTTATGTATATTTATTCTGGGAAAGATATCTCATTGAAAAATAGCAGTTGGATTGCGAGTTCCGAGGGGACCCCAAGCTTGCTCGGTATTAACTATTCCGTATCTGGCACTGTTGAGAATTGCTTTTTCAAAGGCTCGTATTATGAAGGAACTGCAACATCATACGGACTACAAACATTTGGTTCAACCAGAATTAACGTGAATAAATGCATTTTTGAGGGGAACCGACGCGGATTGGACTTTAGCGGGAGTCTTTGCCAAAGCAGGTACTGCATAGTAGAAAATTGTAGGGTTGTTGGAGAAATTATTAAGCATACGGGCTCTGGACTTGGCGGCCATTCCACTTCAAGCCATAATATTTACAGGAATAATGTGATTGAAGGTTCATCATCCTGTGCAGGGGTCCAAACCAGAGGCGAGTATGAAATAGTGGAAGGCAATGTCTTTGACTTGTCATTTAGTGCGGCAGCAGTAACTTGTGCTGAGAATACAATAGTCAGAAATAATATATGCAAAACACCCTCTAATACGTTTGTTTGGATTGAAAGTTCTTCAATTAAAAACAATAAGATAGTTGTTGAGAAGAATACCTTTCGCGGAGGCCGTTTAGTACGAGGACAAAAAATACTTGCGTGCGATGTTATAATAAAAGACAACATTTTCGAATACACTTCATCTTTGTCCTCCATAGCACCAGTGGGTGATAGAGTGCATATCACACTACAGGGTAATAAAATATTGAAAGGAGATGATAAGGCTGTGCTTTATTATAAATATAACGAAACGATTGATCAGCCTAAAGCAGAGGGCCTCTCTTCTGGAGATGTAGTTGATGTCAGGGTAGAAAGATATTCAAAGAAGATAACTCTTTTAGGACGATAATTTAAACAAGCTATAAATGGCAAATATTCATATTGGCAAAGGAGATATTATCTGGTCATATATCGGTAGCTTTTTCAAGGTTGCTGCTAATATAATACTACTTCCTGTAGTATTGAAGTTGCTTACTGATGATGAACTGGGCATATGGTATGTCTTTGGTAGTGTTAGTCAGATAGTCGTTCTTCTTGATTTCGGTTTTGCGGCTACGGTAGCACGCAATATAGCGTATGCTTGGTGTGGAGTAGATTCTTTGAAGAAAGATACCATAGCAGAAATTCAAGAGAATCAAGAGACAAACTTTGAGTATTTTAAACTAGTACTCCAAACGTGTAAAGTGATTTATACGGTTATTGCAGGAATTGCTCTGTTATTTTTGCTAACAGCTGGTTTATCCTATATCAATTCCCTGGATCCGTCCAGCATTGTAGCATGGATAATCTATTCTCTAGGCGTTGCACTCAATATGCGCTATTGCTATTATACTTCTTTTTTGCTTGGAGTAGGCGCGGTAGCAGAAAATAATAAGGCAGCCATCATTACTAAATTGGTTCAAATAGTAGTGGCCATAATATTATTATATGCAGGGTACGGAGTGCTTGGTGTTTCCATTGCGTATTTGCTGAGTGGCATTGCTTTGCGGTTAAGTTCAAAGTTGTATTTTGATAATTATGAGAAGATCAAAGTTCACTTAAGTGAAATAAAAACAAAGACATCTTGGGCGGAAGTAAAGAATACGTTTAAGATTATTTGGCACAACGCATCAAAAGATGGATTGGTAACACTTGCCAATTATTTAAATACGCAAGCAAATACGCTCATTTGTTCATCGGTTTTAGGGTTGGCAACAACAGGCTCATACGGCCTTTCGGTTCAACTATCTGCAATAGCGGCGTCAATAGCTGGAATTCCATTTTCCTCAACACTGCCAAAGTTACAGGAGAAGGCTGTGAAGCGAGATAATCAAGGCGGTCAGAAGTTGTTCTCAGGAACAATGATCCTGTTTATGGTTTCATTTATTATAATCACAGGCTTTGTTATCTTGCTATTACCTGTTATCAAATGGTTAAAACCCACATTAACTATCGATGTCTGGTTGTTATTGGCGGTATTCTTCCTGGCTCTGATTAATCAGGTCTATCACTATTGTGCTTCACTAATATCTACATTTAATACATTGCCTTATACAAAGGCATTTATCATATCGTCTGTCGTAGCGGTGCTTTTATCATATTTGCTTACGAAATACACTGGAATTGGTATTTGGGGTTTGGTCCTCGCTCCTCTTATAGTGGCGTTTTCTTATAATGTGTGGAAGTGGCCACTGTATGTGCTCAATTTATATGATGTTTCTTTATCAACATTTATTAAGAGCGGTTTTTCCTTCTCGAAAACTGTTCTGAGTGAGGTTGTTACTAAGTTAAAGTTAAAAAAGATAGAACAAGAATAATAATGAGGATATTGGTTTTTGACACGTGGCTTCCTTTGGCGCATCGAAAGCTGTATAACAGCATTATAGAACTGTTGTCAAGGTCAAATAAACTGATTGTAATTAATAAAGGAGGCTATTATGACATTAAGTCTGAAAACATAACCTATGTTAATATTCCTTTGCTAGATGTGGAACATGGTGGCCTATGGTATAAGCGATTTGTCCATTTTGTTAATTTCTTTATGGCGAGAATTGGCATTTTGGGCAATAAATACGATAGTGTCTTAGTGACCACATACCATACCCGACATTTCAAATGGCAGAAGAGATGGCTGGATAAGAAGGAATTATACCTTATGGAGCATTATAATGTAGATGACATAGCAAAACCTTCTATGCTTTGTCATTATCTGAGTTACGCAAATAAGGTTCATCATTTGGTCTTTGCCCCTTTCATTGGTGACTATTTACATTCATTAGGAGTGGATAATAAACTGATACATTTTATTCATCATCCTTTATTTACGGTTAATGTTCCTGTTTACGCCGAAAGAGATGATGCTTATATTAATGTTCTTAGTCCAGGCTTGTCCAATGATGACGCTATAATGGATTCTATTATTGAATATGAAAGAGAGTTTGGAATACTTGAAAGAAACAAAGTTAGATTACTGTTTCGTTCAAAAAAAGAGTATGTAAATATCCCGCCGTCAATACAGTTCATAAGGGGTTTCTTGTCAAATGAGGAGTACGAAGAGTTATATAATTCGGCAGATATAGTTTTAGTAATCTATCCTTTAACATATCGCTTTAGGTTTTCATCAGTCATACTAAATTCAATGACAAAACATAAGGTGCTGTTAGGGAATAATATTGATATTGTTCAATATTTTTCAGAATTATACCCAAATAACTGTTTAATATTCGACTGTATTGAAGAGTTTTTTAAGATAATTGTAGAGAAGCATTGTTTTAGCGAAGAAGAGAGGGCTATTTTTATCAAAGAGCATTCAAAGGAATCGATTGAACAAGAGTTGAATAGTATTTTCATTAGTTCACATTGTTAATTGTTATTTATGGAAGATGTAAAGAGTGTTAGTACAAGCAAAGTGGAGAACAAGATAACAATAAACTATCCTTTACTGCTGGGATTGTCGTTGCTGATAATCCTTAATCTATTATCCCTTTATGTGGGGGGATTAGCCATACTTTTAGGTGTCGTGGAGAATATCCTTATTTTCTATTTGCTGTTAAAAGGAGATTCAAAGAGGGCACTATTGTTTATGTGCTTATTTTACACAACCAATTATGGAAATCCGGTCTTTTTTGGAACATCTCGTGGCCTAGAAACTATTTATTGCGTGGAAACCTTGCCGTTGTTTCATGGCTATCTAATGCTACTAATGTTTTTTTTAGTGTTCGGAAGGGTATGTTTAATTAAAAAGAATAGTATTAAGTCCTCTAATATCCTTACCAAGTTTGCCTATTATACATTGTTCTCAGGACTTCTGATGGGGGTATTATCAATGTTGATTAATGGGTTTCAGTATCGTGCGCTTGTGTCCGACTTAAATCAATGTGTAATCCCTGCTCTGATGATTTTGGTCTTTTCACAAGTATTTGAAGATGATCAAGTATATGTAAAGAAATATTTATCGTTAATCATTCATATTTTTCTCTCTTATGTAATAATAGGTTGGATAACGATTTCTTTGAATATATATGCGGACTTTGTTCTAGTACGAGATAAGGTTTTAATGCTACCAATGCCTAGTTTCTATATTACAAGTATAATATTGTTTATAGGAATGATTGACACGTCAAAGGATAAAATTATTATAATTGCCGCTTTTTTATCTTCTGTGTATTTTCAACTGTTCTTTGATAGCTGCATGAATGGTAAATCGTGGATAGTGTTCATATTGACACTCATTATTGGGATTTTTTATATTGCGAGAAACAGTAAAAATAACATAGTATTATATGGTTCAATCCTAGTCATTTTGGGTTTTTCTGCGATTAAACTTGCACCTAAAGTTAATGAGTTTATATCGGGTACCGAAAATACAAAGTTGTTGGAATTTATTTCTATGTTTTCTGCTGCCGATAGCGGGGATTTAGATGATATGGATTCGTCGTCTCAGTTCCGTTTTATTGAGTTTATTAATGTAACAGAGCAGTATGTTGAAGAACCTATATTCGCCTTAACAGGTCGGGGGTATGGAGGCTCAATTCATAGTAATGGCTATTTTTGGGACAAGAGTGAAAGCGGATTTACTATGGATCAATATGATTCTGACAAGTTTTATAGGTTACATGAAAGTGTAAATGTCATCTATTTGAAGTTTGGAATCATCGGAATTCTCTTCTTGTTTGTCATTTTGATTAAACAGATTAAGGGATTTAAATATAGCCCATGGAACTATATTGGTTTTATATGGTTATTGTTCTTTTGGGGGTATCAGAATTCGCTTCTTTTTATTGGACTTCCCGCAACAGTAATCGGAATACAATATATGAGCCAAACGAATAATAGAGTAATCGCAAATAAATAATGAAAAGAATTTTGTTTGTTACCACCTCATGTTTTCCAGTTAGAGGTGCAGAATGTATTGTAAATGCTAGACTCCTTTCTGTTTTATCAGAAAGCGGACAGTTTAAGATAGATCTTGTTACGAAAAAAAGTAAGTGGCAGAATTATCCCTCTGACTCATTACAGGAGTACAACATTCAACTTGAGTCACTAGAAATGATAGAAGTTGATAATAAAATTAATGTAAGAACAATTTGGCAGCACCTTCTTGCATTACTCAAATTTGGAGCAGTTAACAAGGGGGATCATTGGGCTGTAAAAGCTTTGCCGATTGTCAAGAAACTTTTAAAGCATAATTCATATGACTACATATTAACAAGAGCTCAACCATCCCACCTAATAGGTAATTATGTAAAACAAAAGTATCATGTTAAATGGGTTTGCACGTGGAATGATCCTTTCCCTACCGAAATGTACCCCAAACCCTATGGAAAAGGAAATGATGAAACCATAGCGAGTAAATATGCCAAGACAATAAGAATTATGCAAAACGCAGATACATTTATATATCCTAATAAACGCCTTGCAGTTTACATGAACAAGTTTATAAAAGTAGCGGATGATAGAATTAGAGTAATCCCCCATGTTATGATGGAAGAGCCCCAACTGAAAGTAAGGGCTAAGAGTAATAAACTATGCTTTATTCATTCAGGGGATTGCACTGGAGAGCGGAGTGCGCATAATCTTTTGATTGCGATAAAAGAACTAATAACCCAGGGGACAATTCAATGCGATGAAATTCTACTTTCATTTATTGGGCGAATTAATGAAGCAGACCGTGAATTATTAAAGGATCCTATACTTAATAAAATAGTAGAACTACGTGCCCCTGTATCATATTTGGATAGTTTAGAAATATTAAAGGATTACGATGTAGCTGTCATTATTGAAGCCTCTTGGGAAGAAGGAGTTTTTTTGCCAACTAAAGTTTCCGACTTCATGATGAAAGGAAAAAGGGTATTAGCAATAAGTCCTTGCGTGGGGGTATTACATGATTTGTATGAAGAGGGTTTTATTCAATACTTTGCAGATGTTTCTAACTATCTCTCTATAAAAAATGAAGTTAGTAGAATCATTAATGACAGTAAATCTGGCGAATGGAATAATTTGACAATTAATGTTCCAATCGAGTATACTAAGTCTTATGTCTTGAATGAATTTATTAATATTTAGTCTTCTAGAATAAATTACATGGCAGATATTCAAACAACACTAAAAAAAAATGTGTTAATTCTCCAAACAGAAATTTCAGCATACGATGTTGAGTGTTACAATATTATTTCTGATTCTTATGACCTGACGTTGGCTTATTTTACAAAGGATAAAGCTGCGAAAGAATGCCGTTTTAAGAAGGTTAAGCTTGATAGTCGCACATTAGGGCCATTCACTTTTGTAAAGGGTGTAAAGAAATTGGCAAAACAGTATGATGTCGTTTGTATACCACCGAATCTTCATTACCCGAGTTATTGTATATTGCCTTTCCTCCCTCATAAGTATAAGCTAGTTAGTTGGAGTATAGGTTTCAGAGTTTCATATGATCATCCTTATAAGACGGAACGTAAACATACCATTTTAGATTGGGTCTTTAAAAAAGTGTTGGACGCGTGCGATGCTAATATTTTCTATATGGACAAGGCTAAGGATTTTTGGCATGGCAAGATTAATCTGAACAAAGTTTTTGTCGCTATCAATACAACCCAGGTAAATCCTTTGACTATTATACCTGAGAGAAAGAATAGTATTCTGTTTGTTGGAACATTATATAAAGGGAAAGGCGTCGAAAAGCTCCTGGAAACATATATGTGCCTTTTAGACAAGACAGACAATCCACTCCCTTTAATAGTTGTGGGCGATGGACCAGAAAGGAACGTGTTGGAAGAATTCGTTACAGACCATCATCTCGACAATATTGTTAGTTTCAAAGGAGCTATTTATGACGAAAATATTCTTATGGATTATTATTCACAGGCCTTAATTTCTGTTTCTCCGAATCAAGCAGGTTTGTCTGTGCCCAAAAGTATGGGATATGGCGTACCATATGCAACAAGAAGAGATGCAATTACTGGTGGGGAGATTTATCATATAACAGATGGCGTCAATGGTTTTATGTATGAAAATGATGAAGATTTGCTCGAGATACTAATTGATGCTTCTAATAACCCATTAAAATATATTGAAATGGGGCGTAGAGCAAAAGAATACTATGACAATAATGCGACCGTTTCTCATCGTGCAAATGGAGCAATGACAGCTTTCAATTATGTTATATCACTTTAGTTTTTTATGAAAATTTTGATAGTTAACATTTGTGCACAATATGGTAGCACGGGGCATATTGTCTCAATCTTGAAACAGGGCTATGAGAAGAACAAACATAAGACAATTGTTTGCTATGGCTCAAGAAATGAAAAAATCAAACAAAAAGGCTATTATAAGTTATCAAACATCATTGAGAGTTTTCTGTCTGCATTGTTTTATAGATTCTTCGGTTATCAAGGCTTTTTTTTGAATAGGCCTACAAATCGCTTATTATCAATTATTAAAAAAGAGTCCCCTGATATCGTACAGTTGTTAAATATTCATGGGTATTATTTGGATGAATTTAAACTACTCTCATATTTAGCTAACTCAGGTATTCCTACAATATATTCTATGATGGATGAGTATGCATATATGGGGAAGTGTGTTTTTTCATATGACTGTGAAAAGTTCAAAGAAGAGTGTAAAGATTGTAGACTAATAAAAGAGTATCCGGCTAGTTTGTTTTTTGACAGGTCATCATATTATTTCAATAAAAAGGGCCTGGTATATGATTCATTTAAAAATATTGTCTTTACAGGTGTCCCGTGGGTCGTTTCAAGAGCTAAACAATCAAAGTTGTTGAGAGATAAAGATATCCGAATAGTAAATGAGCCCATAGATTTAGATAATTATTTTTATCCACAGGATGCTACAGAGTTAAGAAAAGAATTATCCATACCGAAAGATAATATTGTTGTCCTGACTGTTGCTGTTCTAAGTTCCCCACGAAAAGGAGGAAAATTCTTCTTGGATTTGTGTCGACAGATGGGTAATAAAGAAGGTTATTCCTTTGTATATGTTGGTTATGATACCGATGAATATGATGCGCCAGATAATATAATTAAGATACCTTATGTATCTTCAATGAAACGATTGGCAGAGTTGTTCAGTTTAGCAGATGTTTTTGTTAGTACTACTTTGTCAGATACCATTCCTAATGCATGCATAGATGCGTTAGGTTGTGGTACACCAATATGCGGTTTTGATATAAGTGGGCTCTCTTTTATTGGGATAAAAGATACTAGTTTGGTTAGATTAGTGAGACCTTTTGATATAGCTGCATTAGAAGATGCAGTTAGTTCGTTCTCTAAGAAAGATAATACATTAATTAAAAAGTGTCGAGCCTCAGTCTATTACGATTATTCACCCCAAAAAGTAGTGGGAGACTATTTGGACATTTTTGAGAGTATAAAAGATAAATAATATACAATATGGCAAAAAAGATTTTAGTTACACAGACATCTATGCCTCCTTATGAGGAGTATATTAATGAGATCAAAGATATTTGGGAAAGCCATTGGTTGACAAATATGGGGCCAAAGCATAATTTGCTAGAGTCACAGTTAAAAGATTACCTCTCCGTAGATAATATTTCACTTTTTACAAATGGCCATAATGCGTTGGAGCTTTGCCTTCAGGCAATGAATTTAAGTGGGGAAGTTATTACCACTCCTTTTACCTTTGCTTCTACCACACATGCTATTGTGCGAAATGGCTTGATTCCAGTTTTTTGTGATATTAATCCCCTAGACTATACTATGGACGTCACAAAGATTGAGTCCCTTATTACTGACAAAACAACAGCCATCGTTCCTGTTCACGTTTATGGACATGTTTGCAATGTTGAGGAGATAGATCGGATAGCCCAAAAATATGGTCTCAAGGTGATTTATGATGCCGCCCATGTCTTTGGCGTGCGTTATAAAGGAAAAGGAATAGGCGACTTTGGCGATGCCTCCATGTTTAGCTTCCATGCAACAAAGGTTTATCATACGATAGAGGGTGGCGCCATTTGTTATCATAATGAGGAATTAGGGCGTGAATTGTATAAATTGCGCGATTTTGGGATAAAGGACGCTGAGACTATAGATGGAATTGGCTCAAATGCTAAGATGAATGAATTTGTTGCTGCAATGGGCCTTTGTACATTACGCCATGTTGATGAGGAGATCGCAAAGAGAAAGAAAGTAGTTGAATGTTACAGAGATAATTTAAGTGGAGTTGATGGCCTTCAGTTACCTCCAATACAGGAGAATGTCGCGCCCAATTATGCATATTTCCCAATAGTAATTGATGAGAATAGATTTGGATCCACACGCAATGAGGTATTTGAAAAGTTAGCAGAAAATAATATACATGCAAGAAAGTATTTTTATCCATTAACAAATGCATTTGATGCGTATCATGGAGTATATGATGTAAATAAGACACCTGTGGCACTCCATATTAGCAAAAGAGTTCTGACTATTCCTCTTTATGCAGATTTGGCAATAGAGGATGCGGAAATGATTTCAAACATTATTACTTCAGCAAAGCATTAATGCCTCAATAACGAAGGTTTCATATGAAAGGTATCGTACTTGCCGGTGGCTCAGGCACAAGATTATACCCTATAACGAAGGGTGTGAGCAAACAATTGCTCCCGATTTATGACAAACCGATGGTGTACTATCCCATATCAGCTTTGATGTTGGCGGGAATTAGGGATATTCTCATTATTTCTACTCCCTACGACCTTCCAGGGTTTAAACGCTTATTAGGAGATGGCTCTGATTATGGCGTGCATTTCGAGTATGCAGAACAGCCTTCACCAGATGGTCTCGCGCAAGCATTCATTATAGGTGAAAAGTTCATTGGTAATGATAGCGCCTGCCTCGTACTTGGTGATAATATTTTCTATGGCAGTGGATTTACACCCCTGGTTAGGAATGCAGTAAAGGATGCTGAGCAAAATGGAAAGGCTACTGTCTTTGGATACTGGGTCAGTGATCCGGAACGATATGGAGTAGCGGAATTTGATAAACAGGGTAATTGCCTTAGCATTGAAGAAAAGCCCAAAGAACCCAAGAGCAACTATGCTGTTGTTGGTCTCTATTTCTATCCCAACAAGGTGGTTGATGTAGCTAAACACATCAAACCTTCTGCTCGTGGTGAACTGGAGATAACAACTGTAAACCAAGAATTTTTAAAGGATGGCGAACTGAAGGTTCAGGTCTTTGGCCGCGGTTTCGCATGGTTGGACACTGGTACACACGATTCTTTGAGTGAGGCATCTACTTTCATTGAAGTAATTGAAAAACGGCAAGGATTAAAGGTTGCTTGTCTTGAAGGTATTGCTTACCGTAGTGGTTGGATTACAGAGGAAAAGATGCGCGAATTGGCCAAACCTATGCTCAAGAATCAGTACGGTCAGTATTTATTGAAGGTAATTGATGAGATGAAGGAGGAAATTAATTCCGTGACGTTAGCAGATATCAAATAACCCAGTAAAGAAAGGGAAGCAACTGATGTGTAAAAGAATTGTTATTATAAGTGCAGTTTTCCCACCCGAGCAGGTTACATCAGCATATCTTAACTATGACTTGGCTCATGAGTTGGCAAAAGAGTATGAGGTAACAGTGCTTAGGCCTTATCCTACAAGGCCAATAGGGGCGAATTTTGAATCAGCAGAGGTTGAGGATAAATCTTTCAAGACGATTCTCATAGACTCATATACCCATCCACAATCAGAGTTGTTGGGAAGATTTCGTGAGAGTATCGATTTTGGTAGGAAATCGGCCGCGTATATCAAGGAGCACCATAAGGAGATAGACTTTGTGTACAATGATGGGTGGCAACTGTTTGGACTGAGCATTGTAGCGAAGTCGTGCAAGAAATATGGTATTCCTTATATGGTGCCCATTCAAGATATATACCCTGAGTGCCTCTTTACCAATCGGAATTATCCTGGCATTTTGAAAGCTTGTATCAATGGTATTCTGATGCTCATAGACAGATACTATCAGAAACACGCAGCGTGCGTGAGGACTATCTCAGATGAAATGCGAGATTACCTCTCGAACACGCGTGGTATACCCGAAGAGAATTATCTGGTAGTGAACAACTGGCAGAATGATGAAGACTTTCTAAAAGATTATCCGGTTAGACTAGATGAAGGGAAGCTTGTTTTTGCATACGTTGGGAGCATCAATGAACACGCTAATGTGGATTTGATGATTAAGGCATTTGTGAATGCGAATATAAGTAATGCAGAGTTCCGTATATATGGTGGAGGTAACAAGAAAAACTATTGTATGAACTTAGTTAAAGAACTTGGCACCAAGAGCATCATCTTTGATATGGTTTCAAGAGATAAGGTTGCTTACGTGCAGTCACAGGCAGATGTGCTTGTACTGGCACTTCCGACAGGTAACGGCAACCTTTGTCTACCCTCAAAATTAACATCCTATATGCTGTCCGGGAAACCAGTCCTGGCAAGTGTAGATGCAGAGAGCTCAACGCGAAGGATAATAGAAGCAAACAATTGTGGTATATCCGTTGCCCCGGATAGTGAAAATGACTTGATAAAGGCATTTCAAAGTTTGGCCGCAACCAATCGTGAAGAATTGAATACGATGGGAGCAAATAGTAGAGAATACGCCCTGAAAGAGCTAACAAGAAATGTAAACCTTAACAAAGTAGTAAAAACGATAAGAAACATATTGGCATAATGGCAGAAGAACAGCAAATGCACGGATTCCGTGCCAGATTGGATTATGTGCTTAAGCATAACCATTTTATCAGCGCTCTTTTCCGAAAGGTTGCAAGCACGTGTATGCGTATTTGGGGCGTATTTGTCCCTGTGAACTACAAGATGATTATATTTACTGCCCACGGGCGCAAGTATAACGACAGTCCAAGAGCAATATATGAGTATATGCTTAAGTCTGGTAAGTTCAAAGATTTCAAAATGGTGTGGGGGCTGGAAGA
>JAEEGL010837054.1_pt1 | contig 16448 bp, 16 predicted proteins | sample 9134231 | NCBI WGS metagenome assembly JAEEGL01 (sample SAMN16246548, study PRJNA631951) | gut metagenome | biome: gut microbiome; feature: rumen; material: fiber-attached | host: Bos | place: Iran: Karaj | collected 2018-10
CAGATGCGACGACGTTATCCGCGACGCGGACGGCAAGGTGACGGAGATCCTCTGCACCGCCGATCTTGAGACCCGGGACGGTATGCCGGCCGACGGCAGAAAGATCAAGGGGACTATCCACTGGCTCTCTTCGGAGAACGCAGATCCGGTAAAGATCGTCCACTACGACAAGCTCTTTACCATCGCCAACACGGGCGATATCCCCGAGGACAAAACTCTCGGCGACTATCTGAATCCCGATTCTAAAAAAGAATTCACCTCATCCTTCGTCGAAAAGGGAGTCCTCGGCGCGGAGCCGGAGAGGTACCAGTTCGTCCGTCTCGGATATTACTATCCCGACGTAAAACATCCCGGTACCGTCAGCAGGATCGTATCTCTCAAGGACAGCTACAGACCCGGCTAATTCTTCAAAGCGGAGCGGCTTATGGATCTTGACAAATTGCGCGGCGCACCCGTCGCGGTCTCCCGTTGCGCGGAGTATGACGCGACGCTTATCGAGGAACTTCTTTCGTCTCATTTTACCGCGGTCGGCGCCGACGGTTCGTTCTTCTGCGGGAAGCGGGTTGTGCTGAAACCGAACCTCGTTTCCGCAAAAAAGCCGGAGGACGCCGTGACGACCCACCCCGCGGTGGTGGAGGCGGTCTGCCGCCTTGTGAAAAAACTCGGCGCTGCGGACGTTGTTCTCGCCGAGAGCTCGGGCGGCCCCTATAACGCCGCATTTATGAACCGTATCCTCGACGTCACCGGAATGAAAGACGTGTCGGAGAGGACGGGCCTTCGCCTGAACGACGATTATTCAAGCGTTTTGATCCCGTTCTCAGAAGGAAAGAAACTGAAAAACGTCGAGGTACTCACCCCCGTTGCGGAATCGGATATTATTGTAAATATCTGCAAACTGAAAACTCATTCTCTCACCGGACTGAGCTGTGCTACGAAAAACCTGTTCGGCGTGATCCCAGGCGTTATGAAATTCGAGATGCATGCCGCATACCCCGATCCGGAGGAATTCTGCCGGATGCTTGTGGACCTCAATCTCAGTCTGCTGCAGTCTCACAAGGTGCTGAACGTCTGCGACGCCGTGGTCGCCATGGAGGGCAACGGGCCCACTCACGGCACGCCCGTGCCGATGGGATGTATCATGACGTCCTTATCCGCCTTCGCCCTGGACGTTGTGGCAGAGCACGCCGCGTGCATCGAAGGGATGGCGAAGTATCTCGATATCGCCGCGGAACTCGGCCTCGTCCCGAGAGAGATCGACGGCGTCAAGGTGATAAACTGCAAGACCGAACAGATCGGGCAAAAGAAGCTCTCTCCGCCCGACTCAAAGAAAAAATCGTTTTCCATGCGCATTCTTACGGGTATGCCGAATCTCTTCGGCGGCAGGTTCAGCAGATTTTTCGAGCCCCGCCCATCCGTCAACCGGAAAAAATGTATCGGGTGCGGCAACTGCGCGCGCGTTTGCCCGGAAAAGACGATCATAATGAAAACAACGAAAGGGAAAAAGCTTGCCAGGATTAAGCGGAACAAATGTATCAGGTGCTTCTGCTGCCAGGAGCTCTGTCCTCACGGAGCGGTCGACACCGTGAAAAATCCGCTGATCAAGCTGATCCACTGATATGAAGGTATCACGAGAGGCGTATGCCAAGATAAATCTGTTTCTCAGCGTCGGGGACCGTCGTCCCGACGGGTTTCATGATATTCTGAGTGTAATGCACGCCGTGAATCTCAGCGATACGGTAACGCTCGACGTCGTGCGCTCATCTGATACGGCGATCTCTCTAGTGACCGACGGCGACGTGCCGGACGGACCTTCTAATCTCGCCTGGCGCGCCTGCGACGCGTTTCTCCGCAAGACGGGCATTGACGGCCACAGGATCGATATCCGCATAGAAAAGCGTATTCCCGTGGCGGGAGGTCTTGCCGGCGGAAGCACGGACGCAGCGGCGACTCTTGTTCTCCTGAACGGCTTTTTCGGAGACGTTCTGTCTCCCGGAGAACTGCTGGATCTCGGCGCCTCGATCGGCTCGGACGTGCCGTTCTGCATTCTCGGAGGCACCGTTCTCGCCCGCGGCAGGGGAGAAAAACTGACGCCCGTAAGCATGTCCGAAAAATATCATTTTCTCATCGCCAACGGCGGCGCTCCCGTCCCTACGGCGGAGGCGTACCGGGCCTTGGATGAAGCGGCGGACGGAAAAGACTCTGCGGACTTGTTTCCGGATCCGCTGATACGCGCTCTCAAGGACGGCGCTCCGATAGACGAATATCTCTTCAATTCGTTTGAAAAAGTGATCCTGCCGATCCACCCTGAAGCGTCGCGAGCTCAAGAACTGATTCGCGCGTCCGGCGGAACACCGCTTCTTTCCGGATCCGGTCCGTCCGTGTTCGGCCTCTTCGACGATTTATCTTTGAGTGCAAGAGCAAAAAAACAACTCGAAGAAGAGGACTACCTCGTCTTCGAGTGCGAATCGGTATGACGAAAGGTCCTGCGTCCTATCGCAGGACTTTTTAATAGAAAGGTATAACGTAAGGAAGTAATTGCCCGTGATTAAAGCCATACTTTTTGATATAGACGATACCTTGCTCGATTTCGGCGACGCCGAGCGTTCCGCTCTGAAGCTGACGCTGACCCGTTTCGGCGTGGACCCCACCGACGGGATCATCCGGAGATACAGCGAGATCAACGCGTCCTGCTGGCGCCGGCTCGAATCGGGAGAACTGACCCATTCAGAGGTGAAAACAGAACGGTATCGCATTCTTTTTGACGAGATAGGAGTTAAGGCGTCCCCAGAGGAAGTGACGAAATTCTACGAATCAAGGATCCCGTTCGAGCACAAAAAGATTGAAGGCGCCGCGGAGATTCTCGAGTACCTGTTCCCGAAATACACTCTTATCGCGGCTTCCAACGGTACAGGAACGACCCAGCGCAAGCGTCTTCGCGACTCAGGATTCGACAGGTACTTCAGGGATATCTTCATCTCCTCCGAGGTCGGCGCGACAAAGCCGAAAAAAGAATTCTTCGACGCCATCTTCGGCAAATACCCCGATATAAAAAGAGAAGAGACCGCCATCGTCGGCGACAGCCTCACCTCGGACGTCACGGGAGGGAAGAACGCGGGGATCATGACCGTTTGGTACAATAAAAAGGGAACCGTAGGCATTCCCGACCCGATCCCTGACGTTACCGTGAATTCTCTTGAAGACCTGAAAGGGGTTTTTTAAAACGAAAAAGGACTGTTTCTCAAGTGAACAAGTCTTTTTTACTTTTTATTCTTTTTCGGAGCAGATGTGTAAACTTTCATCACGGATCTCGCAAAACCCGTGATCGAAAATCTCTCATGAGCCGTTTCCGAGGCGGCGTTCCCGATCCTGTGACGGAGCTCGGGATCATTCAACAAATCCTCCAGCATTTGCCTGAATTCTTCCTCTGTTTCATACTGAAAACCGTTTACTCCGTTTTCCACGAGGCCGTCGAGACACGGATCTTTTCTGCACAGAACGGGCACACCGCTTGCCATGGCTTCAATATACGTCAGTCCTTGGGTCTCGCTTTGAGACGCGCTGATAAATACGTCTCCGAGCCGATAATATGCGGCGACGTCCTCCGGCGGGACCATCCCGGTGAAAATAACTTTTCCGTCCGGGCAGAGCGACGCGGCGGCTTTTTCGAGTTTCTCTCTGTGTGGACCGTCTCCGACCACCACAAATACGATGTCTTCGCGGTCGGCCCGTTTGAAAAACGACAGCAGTTCTTCGATGTTTTTCTCTTTTGCAAGTCTTCCGACGGTAAGAATGATTTTTTTGTCGTCTGCGATCCCGAGCTCTTCCCGAATCTTTCTGATCTTTGCTTCTGAGGCGCCTCTCTCAAATTGATCAAGATCAAGCCCGGTCGGTATCGTCTTGACCGGAACTTTTATTCCGTAGGATGCGAGCATCTCTTCGACCTTCGGAGTGGGAGCGATCACCTCGGAAGTTTTATTAAGAAATTTTCTTGAAAGGGATTTTGCAATGAACTTGCCCAGCTTTTTGCTTGGACAGAAGTAGTGCGTATAGTCCTCATAAGACGTATGATATGTATGTACTATCGGTGCGCCGCACCTTTTAGATATTTTTCTTGCAATGGAGAACGTGCTGAATTCACACTGAGTATGGATCACGTCGGGGGCCCAGGCGACAATTTCTTGGATTATCTTTTTTGAACGTAACAATTTGATCCTGGCGTTTGGGTAGACTTTTGCAGCAGAGAAGGACGCGGCGTAGTATACGTCTCCGTTTATATGCGATCTGGTGGTATTCGAGAGAGTCAGGACCCTGACCTCGTGTCCCGCATCTCTAAGACCGCGAATGAGATTACAAATGGATACGACCACGCCGTTAACGATCGGAACGTAAAAATCAGACGCGATGAGAATTTTCATACTACAAACTTCCCCGGACCATTTTGTTTTTCAAAAAATCATTTTACTCTTTTTTCGACAATTTGTCAATACCCCGTGTATTGTGAAGATCTGTAAATAAAGAGATCGGCCGGACGCGCCCCGCCCGGCCGGTTTGTTATTCTTTTGCCCATGAAGGATGGGATTTTTCGAGCATCATATCCTTGACTTTCATCAGCCTTGTCAGATTGCTTCGCTCGTTTTCGTCAAGCTTCATTTTGATTACCTTGATCGTTTGTTCGTATTGAGGGATCAGGATGTATTCCAGAGCGTTGACGCGCCGTCTTGTTTTTTCGATCTCCACACAGAGAAGCTGGGCAGTTTTCTCGAGAGTCGCAAGACGTATCAGTTTTTCCGTTTCATCGCTTATGCGGCTTACTGCGGAGTCGATTGCCGGGGAAGTGAAAGCATACCCGTAACCGGCGTCGTTTGTCCTTCCCGCCGCTTTTTCGATGTTGAATTCCGGCGTAATGACTGACATCATATTGTGATGAGTCACGGATACTTTGCCCTCGTATGCGGGCATAAGCAGCGCTTCGCGAAGGATGCGGGGATCGGTTTCAGCCGCTGCATACTCAAATTCTCTGAATACGCCGCTGAATGAGACCTCAAGCGTCCTTCTGAGTTTTTTTGCCTCGCGAACTATGTCAAGAAACTGCTTCATCAGCTCGTCGCATTTGTTTTTAAGCAGTTTATGCCCGCGACGCGCCGTCGTAAGTTTGATCTTTTGTTTTTTCAGTTCCATCCGGGTCGGATTGACTCTGATCTCAGCCATATGCTGTGCGCTCCTTTCCTAGAGTGTTTTTAAGACGCCGTAATTACGCGATGGTTTCTTCCTCCGGCCAGTATTTGTCGAGTATTGCCGGGCTGATCCTCTTCATTTCGCTTCTGGGAAGGATCCTCAGCAGTTCCCATCCCAGATCCAGCGTCTCCTCAACGGATCTGTTCTCGTCAAACCCCTGGTTGATATATCTCGCCTCGAATTCGTCGGCGAATTTCGCGTACAGACGGTCAACGGGAGTCAGCGCCGCCTCGCCGAGCACTACCATCAGTTCTTTCGCATCGCGCCCTCTGGCGTAACTTGCGAAAAGCTGGTTCATGGTGTTCGCGTGATCCTCTCTGGTCTTGCCCGCGCCGATACCTTTGTCCTTCAGTCTTGACAGAGAGGGAAGGACGTCCACGGGAGGAAGATATCCCTTGCGGTACATCTCGCGTGAGAGGATGATTTGACCCTCGGTGATATACCCCGTAAGGTCGGGGATGGGATGCGTCTTGTCGTCCTCGGGCATCGTCAGGATCGGGATCATGGTGATCGACCCTTCGCATCCGAGTTTTCTTCCGGCGCGCTCATACATGGTGGCAAGGTCGGTATAGAGATAACCGGGGTACCCTCTTCTTCCGGGCACCTCTTTTCTTGCGGCGGATACCTCCCTGAGTGCCTCGGCATAGTTGGTGATATCGGTTATTATAACGAGAACGTGCATGTTTTTCTCGAAAGCGAGATATTCCGCCGCCGTCAGCGCCATACGGGGGGTGGAGATCCTCTCGATAGCGTGGTCCGAAGCGAGGTGTATGAACAGCACTGTTCTGTCGATGGCTCCGGTTCGCTTGAAATCTGAGATGAAGAAATCGGCTTCCTCGAAGGTGATACCGACCGCCGCGAAAACCACGGCGAAATCCGTTTTGTCTGCGTCGCTCCGAACGCTGGCCTGACGTGCGATCTGCGCCGCAAGCTGTGCGTGGGGCAGTCCCGAGCCGGAGAATATCGGTAGTTTCTGACCTCGGACGAGCGTGTTCAATCCGTCTATGGTCGAAACGCCGGTCTGTATGAACTCGTTTGGATAGTCCCGCGCCGCAGGATTTATCGGAGTTCCGTTGATATCAAGAGATGCCGTCGGAATAAGCTTCGGTCCGCCGTCGATAGGACGTCCCATTCCGGAAAAAACTCTTCCGAGCATATCTTCCGAAACCGCAAGTTCTACGCCGTGACCGGAGAAACGGACCTTTGAGTGCGCGAGATTAAGTCCCGCCGACGCCTCAAAAAGCTGGACGAGGACGTTGGATCCGTCCACTTCAAGAACGCGGCATCTTCTGACCTCGCCGTTTTCCAGCTCGATCTCGCCGAGCTCATCGTACTTCACGCCGTCCACTTTTCTTACGAGCATAAGAGGACCCGCTATCTCCTCTATCGTTCTGTATTCTCGAATCATAACAGGGATACTTCCTTTCTCAGTCTGTGAATCACTTGACGTAAAGCGCCTTGAGGGAGGTCTCGATATCCGCCTTGATGTCGGCGAAGACTTCTTTGACGTCATGATCGGCGGTGATTTTCGCGCGTCCGATCCTCTCTCTGACGGGCAGGGAGGCGATCTTGTCTATATCCGCTCCGTTGTCGATGGCTTCTTTGGCTTTGTCGCGGAAGAACAGTATCAGCTCAATCAGTGCAAGCTGCTTCTTCTGCGCCGTGAAGGAGTCCTCGATATCGAATGCGTTCTGCTGCAGGAAATCCTCTCTTACGGACCGTGCGATCTCGAGTGTCAGACGGTCGTCCTTCGAGAGGGCGTCTACGCCGACCAGCTTCACGATCTCGTCAAGCTCCGATTCCTTTTGCAGGATCCTCATGAGCTCGCGGGACAGATCGTTCCATTTTCCCGAGATGTTCTCCTTGAACCACCCGGAAAGTCTGTCTTTGTAAAGCGAATATGAGTTGAGCCAGTTGATGGCGGGGAAGTGTCGCGCGTATGCCAGCGCCGAATCCAGACCCCAGAACACCTTGACGATACGGAGCGTCGCCTGTGAGACCGGTTCGGAAATATCGCCTCCGGGAGGAGAAACGGCGCCGATCGCAGTGACCGAGCCGGTCCTTCCGTCTGAACCGATGCACTTGACCTCTCCTGCGCGCTCATAGAATCCTGCAAGACGAGAGGTGAGATATGCCGGATATCCTTCGTCGCCGGGCATTTCCTCAAGACGGCCGCTCATCTCGCGCAGCGCCTCCGCCCAGCGTGACGTGGAGTCGGCGATGACGGCGACGGACAAGCCCATGTCCCTGAAGTATTCCGCTATGGTGATTCCCGTATAAATGGACGCTTCGCGCGCCGCAACGGGCATATCGGACGTATTAGCTATAAGAACGGTGCGTTCCATCAGCGATTTGCCGGTCCTCGGGTCTGTGATCTCCGGAAACTCCCTAAGAACGTCGGTCATTTCATTTCCGCGTTCACCGCATCCGATGTAAACGACCAGGTCAACGTTGCTCCATTTTGCAAGCTGATGCTGAACGACTGTCTTTCCCGAACCGAACGGACCCGGGATGCACGCGGTACCGCCCATGGCGATGGGGAACAGCGTGTCGATTATTCGCTGCCCGGTGATCATTGGGGTGTTCGGCGGCTTTTTCTCGACGTACGGTCTTGCCTGTCTTACCGGCCATTTTTGCATCAGCGTCAGGGGTGTCTTTACGCCGCCGGATGAGACGATCTCTCCGATCTTGTCCGTAACGGTATATTTTCCGGACAGAAGGTATTCGATTTTACCGGACACTCCCGGAGGGACCATGATTTTGTGACGTATCACTTCGGTCTCGTCTACGTACCCGACCACGTCGCCTCCGGTAACGTCGTCTCCGATCTTTGCCGTGGCGACGAATTCCCATTTGTCCTCGCGGCTGATGGACGGTATGTCGACACCCTTCAGAATATTCGGACCGGCGATCTTCCGCATCTGTTCCAGCGGACGCTGTATTCCGTCGTAGATATTACCGATAAGACCGGGACCGAGTTCGACTGACAGGGGTTCCATTGCGGACACCACCGCGTCGCCGCGACCGAGACCGGCTGTTTCCTCGTAGACCTGGATCGACGCTCTGTCCGAATGCATCTCGATGATCTCGCCGATGAGCTTTTTTTCGCCGACGCGGACAACGTCGAACATGTTTGCCTCACGCATTCCCTCGGCTATGACCAGAGGTCCCGAGATCTTGATTATTTTTCCTTCTGTCATCGTTTAAAATCTCCGTAACTGATTTGTTTAATAGTTATTCGTCAGTCTTCCGCAAGGATGTCTGCGCCCACGGCACGCTCCACGAAAGAACCGAGTCTGTTTCTGCCGATATTTCCGTCTCCGTCGGGCAGGGGAATGACTGCGGGAGTTATCATATTTCCGTATATCCCGTCCGCCCAGGGAACGACGTCGTATTCCGACGTGACGAATATCACGTCGCATCCGTCGTCCGCCGCCTGTGTGACGGCTGACTTCGCTTCTTCAACGCTTCCCGCGTCGTAAACGGAAAAGCCGGACGCAAGAAAACACATAATCTTGTCGCCGGAACCGACGACTCCTATCTTTGCCATAACGATTTTCCCCCTTCCGGGATCAATTTGCTTTAAATCTGCGGCGGATCTCTTCTTTCGTACATCCTGCGCGAATCATGGAGGCAATCATTCTGCATTGCCTGAGCTCCGCCTCGCGGGAAATGAGGAAAACGGCCGGTATCTCTGCGCCGAACGGTTTGAATTCGTAAGGTTTGATGAGCGATTCAAATATCTCCTCCAGCTTTGCGGAGGTTTCCGAAGCGTCTTCAGTCTCGGTTACCGCGGCTCTCATGGGGTAGTCGTCTATCCTTTTGGCGACGGATTCGCGCAGGTCGCCGCCTGAAGCGACATCTTCCGCGGCTGAAAGGAATCTTTCGACAGGGATCGTACCGCCCGAGACAAACGACCTTTCAATGACCGACGTGACTGTTCCGGACGAAAGTCCCGAAAGGTGGACCCGAAGACACGTCATTATATTGACTATATCCGCCCGTTTCGTCATCAGATCGCGGAACAGTTTTATTCCGGTTTCTTCCGCTGACTTTGCGGAGTCTTCAAAGCATCCTTTGTCGATGAGGAAATCTATGATCCTCGCCTCTCCGGTCTGCTCGTATTCGTCGAGGGCCTCGGACGCCCTTTTCGCCATGTTTTCCGGGATACCGTCAAAACGTCTTTCCCGGACGCATTCTTTTATCTTTTCGGGATCAACGGTCCCGCAGGAGAAAAACAAATCCCCCGAATATATCCCCGTGATATTTTCTTTTACCGCAACTTTCAGATTGTTGCAGTCGAATTTGTAGAGCAGAAATCCGTACACTCCGGGATCCGGGACCGACGTGGTCACAAGATCCACTGCTGAATCCAGCGCGGCCGATACAGTGGAGGAAAAGCCTGTCGCACGGGCAATGAAACCGTCTGAGATCAGTCCCGAATCGCGGACGAGCGACGCAAGCTCTTCGACGGACCCTGCGCCCGTGAAGCTGAGAAGACGTTCACCGGCCGTTCCTTTGCCCTCCGCGGCCTTGATCCGCGTCGATGCGTAGATATAGTCTCTTTCTTTTTGGGCTTTCATAAAGATAACACGCCCTCCGTAACAGTTATTCCTTATTCTCACCGTTGTCGTTCGAGGTGAAAAGTATCTCTGCGACTTTTGCGTCCGTTTTTTCTCTTACGGACGCTATCATGGATGCGACGGAGCAGTTTGTCTCCGTGTCGCCGTATCTCACGATAACCCCGCATTCGATCTGTGCCGGTTCTTTTGCGAGTTTGATTTTCGGAACGGTCAGATTTTTGTTTGCGATGTATTGCTCCGCTTTCGATATCACCGTGCTGCCGTATTTTTCTGCGTCGGACGGGGAAAGAGCCGCCTCGTAGGATACTTTCAGATCGGCGGAATACTCCTCCTCGCCGTATTTTTCGACGAGAGCGTCCAGATTTTTCATTCTCTCGATCACGGCGTCGCCCAAAAGGTGAGAAAGTACCATGACGTATTTCTCCTCGGGAAGAGAGCGGATGAGATCCTCCGCCCCGACGTACACCTGATCCATGAGGATGGTCTTTGCACGGAGCATGATCTCCCTCTCAAGGAGTTTGCCCGAAGATTCCGCTTTTGAGATGATGCCCTCATACGTTTTGAAGGCGTCGTTTTCGGTTCGGGCGAAAATATCCTTCAGACGGTCCTCGCTCGCGTCGTTCAGCTCGGCGATCTTTTCGTCACGGGCGGCGTTTATTTTTTCGATCCGCAGGTTTGCCTCGTCATAGATCTTGTCGAGGATCAGATTAAGGTTGTTCATTTGAAATACCTTTGATTTTTGATCAGAAATTTTACACCTTGAACATAAGGATGGGAAGCAGGGAAATGAGGAGCGCGAAGATCGCATACGTTTCGACCAGCGCCGCGGAGGTGACCGCTTTGATCGACTCGGCAGGTCTCTTCGATACAAGACTTATACCGGTAGCGGCGACACGTCCCTGGGCGATACCGGATATCAGACCGACTATGGCGATGGGAAGGGAAGCCATAAGGAAGAACGCGCCCTGTGCGGTGGTGAGATCGACCGGATTGCCTCCGAGAAGGCCGATCTTGTTGATGATAAGGAACGCCGTGACGAGCCCGTAGATACCCTGCGTTCCGGGAAGCGCCTGCAGGAGCAGCGCCTTGCCGAACTTGGTGGGGTCTTCCTGAAGCATTGCGGACGACGCCTCGCCGACTATGCCGACGCCTTTAGCGCTTCCGATGCCTGCGAGAGCCGCCGCGAGAGCCGCGCCGAGAAGGGCCAGATTCTGTCCCGAGAAAATCATGTTCAAAAGTTCTCCGAATGTTTTCATTTTGTGTTTCCTCCGTTATTTGAAAATTACGTATTTTGATTTGGCTGTGAGGGGTTCGAACGGCTTTCCTCCGTCCTCGTAGAATTTCCCGAAAAATTCTATATACTGCAGTCTTGACGTGTGAACGAAAGTACCGAGCATATTGATCGCCATATTAAGCAGGTGCCCCACAAGGAATATGACGATAAAGAACGCCACTCCGATGACGGACGGCCCGGGAAGGGTACCGAGAATGTTGAACACGCTGGCAATGACCATGGACGCAAGCCCCAGCGCAAGAATTCTCGAGTAGGAGAGAAGATCGGAAAGATACCCGATTATGCTGTAAAGACTTCCGATCCCTCCGAAAATCTTCATAAATATGTTCTTGTGATGCCGTCCCTGTGTGGCGACAAGCATTACGACTCCAAGGATCACCATAACGAGCCCCGCAGTCCTGTTCAGCAGGAATGAAGCCGCTCCGAGAAAGAGGACGATCCAGCTTCCGACGTCGCATACGGCGTCGAACTTCTTTCCTATCTTCCACAGAACGTAGAACTTGATGCACAGGCCGCAAACAAGGTGAAGCGCGCCGATGGCGAGGGAGAGAATCAGAAAGGTGGTAAAGTTCGTTAGCGGATCGAACCAGAGCGCGAGTTTCGGCGGGGTGACGCGGAACCATTTTTCAGCGAGCACCGCGGGAACGTCCCCGAAGTATCCGCCGAAGAGAACGCCCATCACGATACATGAGATCCCGCACATTCCGAACATCGTCAGCATCCTTCTCATGGACTTTTTCGGCTTCATGAGTCCGATCCCGAGGAAACATCCGAGGGAGATCAGAAGTCCGTATCCGACGTCGGCGAGCATCATCCCGAATATTACGATGTAAAATAAGCTCATTATGAACGTAGGATCGAAGGTGCCGTATTTCGGCAGGGAATAAAGCTCCACGACCGGCTCGAAGTTTCTTGCGAATCTGTTGTTTTTCAGCAGGACCGGCACGTCGTCTTCCTCTGTCGGATCGGTGAACTCGTAAGCGTCCCCGCGTCCGTCGAGTTTTTCTTTAAGCAGCGGGACAGCGGCTTCCGGGATCCATCCGCCGACCATTCCCACCTTCGCGGTGACTGCCATTTTTGAAGATGCGCCTATCCGTGCCTCGTCAGTGGTGAGAAGATCGTAGTATACTTCGATTTTTTCTGTATGTTCGCTTAAATTTTTAGCTTCCTCGTCGATCTCAGCAAGCTTTTCTTCATCTGCACGGAGTTTTTTTGCAAGCGACTTGAATTTCCCCATGGCAAATCCGCTTTCCTCGTCCGCCTTGGCGGGTGTCGGAGCGAAACCCGCTCTTGTCAGAGCTGAGAGCGCTTCGTCATAGTCGTCGCGATGAGCGGTGAGAAGGACGTATCTGTGTGTTTTCCCGGTTGCTACAGTTTTCGCAACGGCTGCGATGTTGCCCGCGTTGCTCAGAACCGTTTCGGGATCGGTCTTCGCCGTCATCAGCCCCGCCACTGTTTTTGTTGTAATGGTTGAGGATTCCGGGAGGGGTATATTAAGATCGGTCCAGGGTTCAAGAGCGGATAGTTCGTTTTTGAGCGCCGACGTCTCCGCCGTGATACGCGCTTTTTCGTTTTTCAGCTCCACGGCCCGTTTCAAGCGGCCGTACGCTTCGTTTCTCGCTTCGTCGCTGTCAGCGGTTTTCCTGTCGATCTCCCGCGGTGGATTGAAAAGCCCTTTGGTCTTTGTCGCGTATCCGGCGAGAAAGTCAAGAGCAGATCCTGCCTCCGCGATTCGGGATTTGACCTCCGCGTCCTCTGCGGACGTATCAAGCGCCTCTGCTCCGTCGGGAGGCGCTTCAGCGTATTCTTTTCCGATATCGACGCATCCGAGATCCTGAAGGAGCCGTATGAGAGAATCCGAGTCGTCCCTCAACGTCAGTACCCGGAACCGTTTCATTTTTGTTACTGCCATTTGCCGATCAACTCCTGAACGACTTCCGAGATCGCCTCGTTTTTCTTTGTAAGGGCGGAGGAGAGCATCGTCTCCGCTTCAGCGCTTGCAGCTTCCTCGTGCTTTCTTCTGATTTCCGACGCACGTTCCTCGCCTTTTTTCTCCGCGGCGCGGATCGCCTTGTCTGCATCGTCCTCTGCTTTCTTTATTCTTTCAGCGCACTTCGCCGTTGTTTTCTCGACGGCTTCGTCCGCCAAACGCTGAGCTTCGGCAACACGCCTTTCGGCTTCCGCTTCAGCTTCGTTTATCGCTTTCATAATATCATCGGACATAGATTTTTTCATCCTTTCCGGACCCTTGGCTTCGTTCTGCTCAAAATGAATATTGAGCCGCGGGCGCATACAAATATTCTACCACAAAATCGCACTTCAGGCAATAAAAACGGGGAATAATCTGAAAAAAATTTTTGTTTTGATGAATGAGATTGTATTTTTATTCAAAAGACGAGGGGCGAGCTTAAAGATCTTCCGGATCGACTCCGCGGATCTTCGCCATGTGCGCTTTTGCCGCCTGCTCGGTTTTGTTATCGCCGTACTCGTAATACTTTGCTCCCGCGAGATCGTCCGGCAGATACTGTTGTTTCACGTATCTGTTCGGGAAATCGTGCGGGTACTTGTAACCCTTGAAAAGAGGACTTTTAAGGTGCGAGGGAATCTCTTTACCTTTTCCCGAAGAAATATCGGCTGCCGCCGCGTCGTAGGCGCAGTTAGCGGTGTTTGATTTCGGAGCGGTCGCCAGCATCACGGTAGCGTTGACCAGCGGGATTCTCGCTTCCGGTAGTCCGAGTTCCTTCGCACTCTCGCAGCAGGCGCGGGTGATGACAGCAGCCATGGGGTAAGCCGCGCCGATATCCTCGCTGGCAATGACCTGCAACCGTCTGCACGGTGATATCAGGTCGCCTCCCTCGAGAAGCCGTGCAAGATAAAACACAGCCGCGTCGGGATCCGACCCGCGAATGGATTTTTGGAGTCCCGACAGAAGATCGTAGTGCACGTCGCCGTCCCGGTCGAAGTTCGACATCGAAAGGGTGGGGAGCAGATCGCGGACGTCATTCTCGTCGATCTTGTCCTTTTCCACCACGTTCAGAACCAACTCGAGGGTGTTCAGCGAACGTCTCATGTCTCCTGCGCCCGCGTCCGCGATCAGTCTCAGAGCGCCGTCGGTGAAGTGGGCGTTTTCTCTCAGCTTTCGGGCACCCTCTTTCAGCCGCGGGATCGCGTCTTCCGGCGAAATGTGCCTGAATTCAAAAACGGAGCACCGCGACAGAAGCGCGTCGTAAATGTAGTAGTACGGATTTTCCGTAGTTGACGCTATAAGGGTGATCGAACCGTCCTCTATGTACTGCAGGAGCGACTGCTGCTGTTTTTTGTTAAAGTACTGGATCTCGTCGAGATACAGCAGCACTCCGCCCTCGCCCATGATCGATCCGGTTGCGGAAGCGACCTGTTTCACGTCGGCGAGCGTCGCGGTTGTCGCGTTAAGAAAGAAGATCTCTTTTCCTGACTCAGCGGCAAGGATCGAAGCCGCAGTGGTTTTTCCCGTGCCGGGAGGCCCGAAGAAAATAACCGACGGTAAAACGCCGTTCTTGACGAGTTTTCTCAGGACGCCGTTTTTTCCTACAAGTTTTTCCTGGCCTACCATCTCGTCAAAGGACTTCGGACGGAGCATATCTGCGGCAGGCTGAAGTTTTGCGCACATAGGATCACCTCATTGAAACAGAGATAATTGTTTGACTTTTGTCATAATATAAAACGGGGGAGGGGAATATGATGACTGTAAGGACCGTAACAAGTACGGAGGGAAAATGCTCCGTCTCGATCCCGGAGTTTTCCGTATCGGAGGAAGATCCGAAACGCGCCGCCAGTTTTATGCGGACAATGAATGATTTTTATCTGAAACTTCAAAACGGGATCGTATCTTTCGTCTCGTCCCGGGACGGGCAGGGTACCTTTCGCGTTCGCGGAGTGGACGGATCGTTCGAATGGGAGCAGACCGGAGAATGCGCTTTCCGGATAAAATACGTTATACGAGGAAGATTTCAGTCGTCCGATTCTCCGGGACAGAATTCCGTGTTCCGCCTCAGCCGCGTGATCGAAACGGAATGGTCCGACGGTTCCGTCGCTTCCATTTCGATCACGTAAAAAAATTAATTTAGGATATTGAATATTTATATAGTATTTTATATAAGAAAAAGCGGTTTGTCAACAACCGGGAAGATAATCGAAAAAATTTTTTAAAAATGTGTTGACAACCGTCCGTCTTTAGTGTATAATCTCACTGTTGTTGAACCAAAGACAGCAGGTTACGGTAAAAGCATTACGCTTTCCTGCCGAGGAGAGACGCACAAGAATATGTCGTTTGTGCCTTTTTCCTCGTTTTCGGAAAAAGGCTTTTTCGTTTCCTGAAAATCAAACGAAGGAGGAAAATGCGAAATGCCAAGCGCAAAGATTCTTGAGCAGAAGAAAGCATTTGTGGAAGAGCTCGCCGACAAGTTCGGACGCGCCACTTCCGGAGTGCTTGTAAAGTATCAGGGAATCACGGTCGATGAAGACACAAAACTTCGCGCCGAGCTCCGTGCCGCGGGCGTCGAGTACACCGTCATCAAGAACAGACTTATCGGTCTTGCATGCGATAAAGTCGGTTTCGGTGATATGAGACAGCACCTGGAAGGAATGAACGCCATCGCGATCAGCTATGATGATCCCATCGCTCCGGCCAAGATACTTAAGAAGTATGCGGATAAGATCGAGACCTTCGAGATCAGGGCGGGTTTCATTGACGGAGCGGTCGTTGACGCGGCCGTCGTCGGAGAACTTGCCGACATTCCGCCGAAGGAAGTTCTTATCGCCAGACTCATGGGCAGCATGCAGTCGCCTCTCTACGGTCTTGCTTGCGGACTGCAGGCGATCATAGACAAGGGCGGCGTTGAGGAAGCGCCCGCAGAGGAGAAGCCGGCTGAGGAAGCCGCTCCCGCAGAGGAAGCTCCCGCTGCTGAAGAGGCCGCTCCCGCAGAGGAAGCGCCCGCGGCAGAGGCGGAAGCCGCTCCCGCCGAGGAAGCACCCGCAGCAGAGTAATCAAAAATCAAAAACAAAATCAATTATTAAACGGAGGAAAATAAAATGGCATCTGAAAAGATCACAGCGATCCTGGATGAGATAAAGGCTCTTACCATTCTTGAGCTCTCTGACCTGGTCAAGGCAATCGAAGAGGAGTTCGGCGTTTCCGCGGCTCCCGTAGCAGTAGCAGCAGCTCCCGGCGCGGCTCCCGCAGCAGCAGCCGAGGAAAAGACCGAGTTTGACGTTATCCTCGCCAACTTCGGCGCGAAGAAGCTCGACGTCATCAAGGCGGTCCGCGAGATCACCGGTCTCGGACTTAAGGAAGCGAA
>JAEEGL011633480.1_pt1 | contig 16448 bp, 16 predicted proteins | sample 9134231 | NCBI WGS metagenome assembly JAEEGL01 (sample SAMN16246548, study PRJNA631951) | gut metagenome | biome: gut microbiome; feature: rumen; material: fiber-attached | host: Bos | place: Iran: Karaj | collected 2018-10
CGACAACGGCCACGTTGTCCGCAGCAGCCGGGTTGTCCTTCTTAAATGCTGCCAGCAAAGCCTGATTGATCTTCTCGATCATGTAGGTCTTCGGAATTCCCTTTTCTCTCTCGATGTCCTCGATCGCGGCAAAAAATTCAGCGTTCATTTTCCTCTCCCGTCTTTCTCGTACTCAAATCAAACGATCCGCAGCCGCACCTGTGCGATCTGCGCCTTCAGATAGGTTTTCGTATTCTCGCCGACACGGATGGTTACGTCTCCGTTTTCATACCCGGTCAGTTCGCCGATCACAGACTTACGCCCGTCAATCGATTTAAAGAAACGGACTTCAACGTTTGAGCCCAGAAAACGCTCAAAATCCGACGGGCGCTTCAGTTCCCGCTCCGCGCCGGCGGAGCTGACCTCGAACACGTAGCTGTCCGGTATCGGATCGGTCTCGTCCAGCAGAACGTCCAGTTCCCTGCTGACCGCTTCACAGTCGTCTATACCGACGACGCCATCCGGCTTGTCGATGTAAACACGCAGGTATCGCGATCCCGCTTCGGTAACGTACTCCACATCCCACAGCTCACAGCCATGCTTTTCAACGACAGGCTGGGCAAGCGTCCAAACGGCCTGAGTAATCTTGCTCATAGTTCACCTGATTTCCAGTTTCTGACATTTTCTTTTCAATCAAGAAAAAGAGTGGGGGACACCCACTCCATGACCAACACCAATGAATCCTACAAAAACCTCATATATTATATCACTTACTATATTACTATGCAAGTCTTTTTTGCGATTCTCGCCGCCCTGTCACGCGCCGGGATCGCTCAATCCCGAAAAGCCTGCCGAAGGCAGGCTCCCGGCCTGCATGGAGAGCTGCGCACGGTATAACGATCTGCCCGAAAGGCACAGAACTGCCGCGTCTGTGTTCGCCCCGGGCATGTGACGCTTCCGCCCCTTTAACGGCCCGTCGCGGCGCAAACTGTTTACTCATAAAACGGACGGAGATCGGGAGCGGCTTTCGCGCGCTCCCGATCTCACGGAAAAACCAGTCCTTATTTATCTGGAACTGAAGATGCTGAGAATATCTTCAAAGGGATCCTTTTCAGTCTTACGCTCCGGCGCGGGGGTCGGGGCAGGCGCCGCCGCCTCGCGAGTCGCGGTCGGCAGCTGGTCCGCGGGAGCCTTTTCCTGCTGCGCGGGCTTCTCCTCTGTTTTTCCGGCGGTGGGCGGCTCATCGAAACCGGTCGCGATGACAGTCACACGGATCTCATCGTCCATCTCGTCGTCGAAGGTCGCGCCGAAGATGATGTTGGCATCCGGATGCGCGGCAGCCTGAACGAGGTTCGCCGCGGCCTCGACGTCCTCAAGGCCCATGTCCTGAGAGCCGGTGATGTTGACGAGCACTCCGCGCGCGCCGTTGATGGATGTCTCCATGAGCGGGCTGGCGACAGCAGCTTTTGCGGCGTCTTCCGCCTTGCCCTTTCCGGCGGCTCTGCCGACGCCCATGTGGGCGAAACCGGCGTTCTTCATGATCGTTGTCACGTCAGCGAAGTCGAGGTTGATAAAGCCGGTATTCTTGATCAGGTCGGAAATGCTGGTAACGGCCTGACGGAGCACGTCGTCCGCGATCTCAAACGCGTTGGCAAACGTGATCTTCTGATCGGTGGCATATTTCAGACGATCGTTCGGGATGATGAGCAGGGAATCAACTTTGCCGAGCAACTCCTCGATGCCGACCATGGCCTGATCCATACGGCGCTTGCCTTCAAACTTGAAGGGCTTGGTAACGACGCCGACAGTGAGGATCCCGGTCTCGCGAGCAATATCCGCGATGACAGGCGCCGCGCCGGTGCCGGTGCCGCCGCCCATGCCCGCGGTGATAAACACCATATCCGCGTCCTCAAAGCTCTTTGCGATATTGTTGCGGCTCTCCTCCGCGCTTCGTTTGCCGATCTCCGGATCGCTGCCGGCGCCCTGCCCGTGGGTGAGCTTCTCGCCGATCTGGATCTTCTGGCCGGCGGAGGACATTGCGAGAACCTGTTTGTCCGTATTGATGGCGATGAACTCAACGCCCTTCGTGCCGGAAGCGACCATTCGATTGACGACGTTGTTGCCCGCGCCGCCTACGCCGACGACCTTGATCGTTACAACGTTTTCCGGGCCGGTTTCCATAGTGATAGGCATATCCGCTGCCTCCTTTTTTATTCTCTGGCGGCCGAAAATCGCATTCCGGCCCTGTGTATGCTTACTATCTGTTTGATTTTATCGCGTTTTTCGAAATAGGTCAAGACTTCTTTTCAAAAAGGAATAACTGTCCTTTTCAGCCCTGGCTGAAATGCACGCGGTCGTCGATGGACAAGTCGAGCGTGCCGACATCGCTCTCGCCGAGCTGCTCGACCACGCTGAGCATCCGGTCAAGCTTATAGCCGACGTCCTCGTTTTTCCCGAGACGCACCAGGAACCGCGACTCGTAGTCGAATGTCGGATTGGCGAGGTTCGTCAGATCCATACTGCTGATTTCGCTCTCCATGCCGCGCGCGGCGACTTCCCTGAGGATTACGGCAAGGTATTCCAGTTTCGAGTTCTCTGCATCCTTGCCGGAAATGATCTCGCCCACCGACGGCTTTGTCGCCTCGATCCCGGTGACATGGATCAATCCCTCCACCTGGGCAGACGTCGTTTTTGCCAGAGCCTTGCAGCTGCGGTCGATCGCCCAAAGTTCTCCGTCTACCGCCAGATAAGCCAGCGCACGACTCTCGAGGATCTCGATGTTCACCGTATTGGGTAAAACGCGCCGGACGGCAACGCTCTCGATATAAGGAAGTTTCGACCGGATCCGGCTCGCTGCGCCGGAACGGTCAATGAAGATCAGGTTGTCTCCCGGCTCGATGCCGGAGGCGCCGATGATCTCCGCTTCTTCATAATTCACGGCACCGGTCACCACGATCGTCGTAACGCGAAAGAACACGCTCATGCCAAAGATCAGCGCCGCACAGATGAGCACGAACGCCAAAGGCGTGAACAGAGCGCTTTTCCGTTTTCTTCGACGCCGCGGCGTCCGCTGCGGATTTGTCTCGGCCATCGCTGTACTCCTTCACGTATGTTGCCTTATGCGATCATATCACAGTCTCTTTCGCCTTTCAATCTGCGCGCCGCGCGAAGTTCCCGCGGCGCACGGCTTCTCTGCGGAAGCGGTTCTGTCAGGAGGCATGCGATGTCCAGCTTTTTTGTATAGGACAAAAGCCTCTGATCTGTATCACCCGGTTATGCGTGCACCCGATTCATCGTTTAACACGCAGACGATCCTGCATCTTTGCGGGCAGCTGCTCTCATTTCGTCCATGATCCCGGCGATCAAAATGCGCAAGTCTTCTCCTCAAAGTGTTTATTTAGACACGTTCTGAAGAAGTCTCCGGACAGATTCCTGTCAGTTTTTCACGCCCGCGAGAGACAGGACGACGTCCGTGATCTTCTCAACGGCGTCCGGGACGCCCAGTTCCTTCATCCTTGCCGACATCTCCAGCAGCACGTTCGGATTGGAAAGCAGTTCCGAGACTTCGCCCAGCAGGCTGTCCTGTGTGAACTGCCCCTCCAGCCGCACGCGGGCCCCTCCCGCGGCTTCCAGAACGCGCGCGTTTTTCTCCTGATGATTATTCGCTACATTCGGAGACGGCACAAGGATCGCCGGCTTTCCCAGAAGCGTAAGTTCCGCCAGCGAAGAAGCTCCCGCGCGGCAGATGACGAGGTCTGCCGCGGCAAGCACCCGAGGCATGTCATAAATAAACTCGCGCACCTCGAAGCCCTTCTCCGCGCAGTCCGCACAGCCGTCTTTCTTGAGTTTATCCATCATGGCTGCATAGCCTCTCGTGCCGGCAGAATGAATCATGGTAAAGAACGGTTTGTTCACGGCACGCTCAATGAATTCCGCCATCAGTTCGTTCATTACCGGCGCCCCGAGACTGCCCCAGACAGACAGTACGAGCGGCTTGTTTACAGGCAGGCCGAGTTCCGTCTTCGCCTGTGTTTTCCCGTGCTGCAGGAATTCCCCGCGCACGGGTGTTCCGGTCACGCTCACACGCTCTGCGTGTTTGTAGCCGGAGACGCTTTCAGGGAAACCGACCATAATCCTGTCCGCGACCGTCGAAAGCATTTTTGTCGTCAGGCCGGGTACGGCGTTAGATTCGTGGACGGCTGTGGGAATCCTCATGGAAGATGCGGCCCGGATCACGGGATAGCAGACGTAGCCGCCCGTACCGAGAACAACGTCCGGCTTGAATTCGCGCAGGATGCGACGCGCCTGTTCAGTTGCGGTGAAGACATCCCGAATTGCCTCGACATTGTGGCGGATCATAGCGAGGCCGCCGCTGCGCGCAAGATTGGATACGGTGATCTCTCGGATCTCATATCCCTCACGCGGAACGAGATCCATCTCCATCTTGCCCTTTGCCCCTACGAACAGCACTTCCGTATCCGGCATCAGTTCGCGCAGTCTCCCCGCTACGGCGACTGCCGGATAAATATGTCCCGCGGTCCCGCCGCAGGTAAAGAGAATCTTCATAATGCTTTCTCCGTTTCAGAGCCATAATCGCTCGATTGTTCCAGATTCCTATTTGTCGGGTACGTCTCTCGAGGCGCTCAGGATAATACCCATCTCGCCCATCTGCAGCAGCAGCGCCGTTCCTCCATAGCTGAAGAACGGGAGCGAGATTCCCGTGCAGGGGATCAGGTTCGTCACGACGGCGACGTTCAGAAACACCTGCACGGCCAGAAGCGTCGTGATCCCGGCAACGACAAGGCAGCTGTAGCGACTGCGCATGTGCATTGCAAGCCAGTAGCCCCGGACGATCAGCAGCGCAAACAGCAGCAGGATCAGCACCGCGCCGATGAAGCCGAGTTCCTCGCTGACGATCGAGAAGATGAAGTCGTTATGTTCCTCCGGCAGATAGAGGTACTTCTGCCGACTCTGTCCGAGGCCAAGTCCCATCAGGCCTCCGGATCCCACCGCGTAGAGCGACTGCACGATCTGATATCCGTCGCCGGAAGCAGCCGCAAACGGATTCAGCCAGTTCGACACACGCTCTCTGGCATAGTCGAGCACGGCGATAGCCAGTCCTCCGAAAGCCGCAAGAGCCCCGGCTCCGGCGGCGAACCAGTACAGCCGCACGCCGCCGAGAAACAGCATCGCCGCGCCTACGAGCGAAATGATTATGGCAGCGGAAAGATGCGGCTCGAGTGCCAGCAGCAGAATGATCACGCCCAGGATCGCCGCGAAGGGCAGGATCCCATGGCGAAAGGTTTTCATCTGTTCCTTTCTCCGGCAGATCATGGTGGCGAACGCGAGAATAATACCGATCTTGGCGATTTCGGACGGCTGCACCGTGATGGATCCCACGCCGATCCAGCGGCGCGCTCCGTTGCCGACGATTCCGATCAGCGGAACCAGCACGAGCAGCGCGATCGCTGCCAGCAGCACGAGGAAGGAGAAGCGTCGATAAAAGGCCATCGGGAACTTTGAGGCAAAGTACATGACCGCGACGCCCAGCAGCGCGAAGATAAGCTGCCGGACGAAATAGTAGGCAGCGTTGCCTTTGGTCACATTCGTGGGATCATAATAGGCACGCGCGAAACTCGCTGACAGCACCATCACCACGCCGATCGTCAGCAGTATCAGCGTCAAAAGCGCGAACGGCAGATCGAGTCTTCCCCGGCCGATATGCGAATCAGCGGTAAAATCCCGAAGCTTTGCGCCGATGGCCGCGTCCTTATTCTCCTCCATGGAAACGCACCTCCTCTCCGGCGTAGATGCCCGTCACAGGCTGAAGCGGCCGCCCACGCCGATAAACGAGAGGACGGCGAAAAGCAGAGAAACGCCCGTGAACAGGAAAAACAGTTCTTTTTCTTTCCACTTCTTCCCTGTCCATCCGCCCATCTCAAGATGATGATGGAAGGGCGCCATTTTAAACACGCGCTTCCCGTGGCTCAGCTTGAAATAGCACACCTGAATAATGTCGGACAGCGTCTCCACGATAAACACGAAGCACAGCGGCACAAGGACGAGCGGCATATCCATCGCAAAAGCGAGCGCGCAGACCGCGCCGCCCAGAAACAGGGATCCCGTATCTCCCATGAAGATCTTGGCCGGATTGAAATTGTAAATCAGGAAGCCCAGCAGGCCGCCGAGCATTCCGGAAGCGAATATTCCGAGGGAGAGATACGATCTGCCCCACTTGTAAGCGACCGCCGCATAGCAGAGCATCACCGGCAGGCTTGTACCTGCAGCGAGTCCGTCCACGCCGTCGGTGAGATTCACGGCATTGACGCAGCCGACGATGATAAAGGCGGCGAAAACGAAATAGACAACGTCCGGGATCGGCACGGTGATGTTCCAGAACGGGATATAAAGAGTCGTCTTCAGATAGCCGAAGCGGCGAAGCAGGAACACGAAAGCGATCGCCACGACCAGCTGCAGCAGGAATTTCTGCGCAGCCTTCAAGCCGAGATTCTGCTTTTTGCGGAGCTTTTCAAAGTCGTCGAGAAACCCGATCGCGCCGAAGATCAGTGCGAAAACGAGCACGAATATGTGTCCGTATTCCCCGCGTGCCATTTCCGACCAGCCCGCAGACAGGCATGCTGCTGTCACGCCGCAGATGAAGATGATGCCGCCCATCGTCGGCGTTCCGGCCTTGGATGCATGCCATTTCGGGCCGTCCTCCCGGATCGCCTGTCCGGCCTTGATCCGGCGGAGAAACGGCACGAGTGCCGAGCCGATCAGTGCCGCGACAAAGAAGGAAATCCCGAAGGCGAGAATCAGTTTCAGCGTCATTGCGGATCCCCTCTCAAGTCTGTGCGCGCGAGGCTAAATGCTCGGCGACAATCTCCCGTTCGTCCATGTGGTGCTTTGTCTTTCCGACGATCTGGTAGGTCTCGTGTCCCTTTCCCGCCAGAACGATCACATCGCCGCTTCTGTGATTGTCGATTGCCCAGGCGATCGCCTCGCGGCGATCGATTATTACCTTATACAGGCTTTTCGGGCAGCTGACGCCTTCGAGGATATCCGCTATGATGTCTTTCGGATCCTCGGTGCGCGGATTATCAGAAGTGATGATCGTGAAATCGGCTGTTTCGGTTGCGATTTTTCCCATTATGGGGCGCTTTGTCCGGTCACGGTCCCCGCCGCAGCCGAACAGCGCGACGAGTCTGCCGGTCGTAGTCTCCCGCAGGGCACGAAGCACGTTTTCCAGTGCATCCGGTGTGTGCGCGTAGTCGATCAGGATGGTGTAATCGCCGTCCGTAGGTACGACCTCCATCCTGCCTTTGACGCCCTGCGCATCGGAAAGCGATTCGCAGCACGTCTCCAGCGGGATCCCCAGCTGCAGTCCGCAGGCGATCACGGTAAGCGCGTTGTAAACAGAAAAGCTGCCCGGAATCGCCAGCTTCACACGTGCGAGTCCCTCTGCGCTCACGGCGCAGAAACGCACGCCGTCGGATGCCAGCCGTATATCCTTTGCCACCAGGTCAGCGTCATTTTTCCGGATCGACCATGTAAGCATCGGACACGCTGCGCTTTCGAGCATCACGGGCGCATAGGGATCGTCAACGTTCGCGCCGCCTTTTTCGCTCTGTGCGAACAGCAGCGCTTTTGCGCGCGCGTACTCGTCCATTGTCTTGTGAAAATCCAAATGATCCTGCGTGAGATTCGTGAACAGTCCGACGCTGAACCGCAGACCTGCAACGCGGGCCAGCACGAGCGAATGCGAGGACACCTCCATCACGACATGGGTACATCCGGCATCTGCCATTTCGCGAAGGAGCTTCTGAAGCTCATAGGATTCCGGCGTCGTGCGCTCTGCAGGCAGCGCCTTATCGCCGATCATATTCTGATTTGTTCCGATCAGACCGACCTTCGCGCCGAGGCAGCGCTCGAGCATATGCTTGATGAGCATGGTGCTGGTGGTCTTGCCGTTCGTGCCCGTCACTCCGATGAGATGCATGCGGTCACCTGGGTGACCGAAGAGATTGGCAGAGGCCAGCGCCAGCGCCGTTCTGCTGTCACGCACGCGCACGAACGGCACGTCCGTCTCCGGCTTCCGTTCGCAGAGAATGACTGCAGCGCCGTTCTCTGCGGCAGCGGGGATAAATCTGTGGCCGTCCGTCTCAAATCCCGGGATCGCAACAAACACGCTGCCCGGCTTCACACGCCGGGAATCGTAACACAGGTCACTTATCTCCATGTCGGGAGAAGCGCTCCACTCCTCGACCTCTATATTTTCAAGCAGTTCCTTTAGCTTCACTCGGATCCACCTCCAAAACAAAGCAGCTGTCTTCTGTATCCGTCAGTAGCGGCCGTCCATGCTGCTGTCGCTGTCGACGAGCGTGACCGTAATGACCGTGCCGTGCTTGATCTCCTCATCGGTCTCCACGCTCTGCCACGAGACGAGCATATGCTCCGCATCGATTCTCGACATCACGTTCGTGTTGATAAACAGGCCGTAGAATCCGAGCCTCTGCCGGGCGATGGAATAGCTCAGGCCATGCAGATCCGGCATCTTTTCCACGGCTTCAGAGGGCTCCGCATTCGCGTAGAGAATCACCTGCGTCCCTGCCGCGACAACAGCGTTTCTGGCAGGGAGCTGAGCAGTGATCTCACTGCCGTCTCCAATGATACGGAAATCGAAGCCGGCCTGCTGTGCGGCATTCATTGCCTCGTCTTTGCTCATACCGGAGAAGTCCGGCACGCTTCTATCCATGGTCGCCAGCTCTTCCTCACTGTACTGCGCCTCGATGCCCAGATAGGGCAGGATGTCCGCCATCATCTTTCCCACCGTCGGTGCGCCCATGCGGCCGCCGCTGATATAGATGCCGGTCTCCGTACTGGGTGTATCGAGAAGTACGAGGATCGCGATCTGCGGGGCGTCCATCGGCGCGACGCCGATGAACGAAACGATGTATTCATTCGGGCCGCCTGCAGCGATCTGGGCGACCTTCTCGGATGTTCCCGTCTTGCCGCCGATGCGGTAGCCCGCGACATACGCGTTCTTGCCGGTGCCCTCGACCGGGTCGCAGACGACCTGTTCGAGCATTCTGCGCACGGTCGCGCTGGTCTCTTCGCTGATAACCTGCCGCACGACGGTCGGCTCAATCCGCGTGACGGTGCCGTCGCTGTGCTCGATTTCGCGCACGATGTGCGGCTGCATCAGATTGCCTCCGTTGACGCAGGCTGAAACCGCCGTTATGAGCTGCAGCGGGGTGATCGTAAAGGTCTGGCCGAAGCTGGCGGCCGCGAGCTGCGAGAGATTGTCGCGTCTGTAAAAGACGTTCTGCGTCCACCACAGGCTTCCGCTCTCGCCGCCGAGGTCGACGCCGGTCGTGGCGCTCGGGTAGGCATCCCGGTTATCCGTAAGCTTCAGGAAGCCGAAGCTCTCGGCATAGCGGTAGAACGTTTCCGCTCCAAGCCGCACGCCAAGTGTAATAAACGCGACGTTGCAGGAATGCTGCAGTGCCTGCGTGAGCGACTGTGAACCGTGACCGGACGTCTTCCAGCATTTACGTGCATCCGTGTCGCCGGTGACCTGTATGCTGCCGCCGCAGTAAAAACTGTCTTCCTCATTGGTGACGCCCTCTTCGAGAGCCATCGCCAGCGTGATGATTTTGAAAGTCGATCCTGGTTCGTAGGTGTCCGACAGGGCTTTGTTCCTCCACTGCCGCTGCTGGAGCTGGTTGAACAGGGAGGTCTTTACGGCGGGATCCTCCGCCTGATCGACCAGCGTCTGGTAATCGTCGTTGAGCTTCTGATAGTCGTTCAGGTCGAAATTGCCGAGGCTTACCATTCCAAGGATCTCACCGGTGTTGACATCCATGGCGATGGCTGCCGCGCCGTTGCGCACGTCGAAGTCGGTCACCGCCTGCTGGAGATGCTTCTCCATGTAGTACTGGATGGTGGAATCGATCGTGGAAGTGATATTGCTGCCGTCTTCCGCGTCGAAGTATTCCTCATACTTCGTATAGAGCATGTCGGTCCCGAAGGCGTTTTTCGCACGAACGACGCGGCCGTTGACGCCGGAGAGTTCGTCATTGTAATACGCTTCAAGTCCGCCCAGACCGCTGTTGTCCGTGCCGACGAAACCGACGACGTGCGCCGCGAGGCTGGAGTAGGGGTAGTAGCGCTTTGAGGTCGGTTCGAGCTTGATGCCCGTAAGCTTGTGTTCCTGAATGAAGGCCCGGATCTCGTCCACCTTATCCTGCTCCACGCGCAGCGCGACCATCTGATAGTAGGATTGCGTGTGCGAGGTCTTCTCCATCACTTCGCCGTAATCCACGCCGAGGATCTCGGCGAGGCCCTTCGCGATCAGGACGGGGTCTTCTTTGTTCTTCACGATCTCCGCGGGAGAAATGAATATGTTCTGCGCGGTGGCGCTCATCGCCAGAATCTTGCCGTTGCGGTCGTAAATCGTACCGCGGCTTGCCGTTATCGCCGAAGAGCGTACCTGCTGCGTGATAGCCTCGGATTCATACAGATCGTGGTCCACGATCTGCAGTTTGAACAGCCTTGCGCCCAGGACTATAAATGCAACTATGCCGCACACGGTCAGAAGGAACAGTGTGCGGCGAAGCATCATTCTGTTTGGTTGGGAGCCGCTGGCGCGGCTTGCGCTATTTTCAGGCATTGTTTGACCTCCGGCGGAGACTCTTTTCCCGTGTGGGCTGTGTCAGGATGCGGCAGAGCTCAGCCTAAATACTCTTTTACAGATCCGGTAAACTCCGTCACGCGATCGAGCAGACTCCCGGAACTGTCGGGTGTGAAAATCTCGACCTTGTCCTGCGTCCTGCTGTTTATTGAGAAGATCTGATCGTTGCGCGGCTTCTGCATTCCGAGTTCCGAAACGGCATAGTCTTCGATTTCCGTAAGGTTGAACGCGCTCTCGAACGCAATGCGCAGCCTTGCCTGCTCGGTCTGGAGCTGATTGATCCGGTTCGTAAGCCGGACTGCGTCGTTGCACACGGCCGTAAGGCGCGCCTGTGCCAGAAGCATGACGACGATCATCACAGCGGCGGCGAGGATGCCGAGAACAGAGACCGGAGCGAGCGCCTGCCTGTTCCCTGCGACGGCGAGCTCCGCAGCCTGCGCCTCCTCCGCGACAGGGTTGTCCGTGCGATGCATGACCTGCCACTGCTCTTCCTCCGTGTATTCCGGATTGAGCGCAGGGTTGTTGAAATCATATGCAAGGGAGCCGTAAACCGCGCTCTGACCATATCTTCTGGTATTTTCGGCCATGTTTCCCTACCTCGTCATCTTCATACACGTTCCGCGACTCGGAGCTTCGCGCTCCTTGCTCGCGGATTCTCTTCCAGTTCAGCCTCTGAAGCCGTGATTGGCTTGCGGGTAACGCTGCGAAGCGTCTGAACGAATCCGCAGGTGCACACCGGAAAATCTCTCGGGCACGTACAGCCTTTCTCCCGGGACGCGATCGCATTCTTAACGAGTCTGTCCTCGAGCGAATGAAAACTGATTACTGCCAGCCTGCCTCCCGGCGTGAGTCTGTCCGCCGCTGTCGAGAGCATCTCGCTCACGGCCTCCAGTTCGTCATTTACAGCGATCCGGATCGCCTGAAAGCTCCGTTTCGCGGGATGCTGCTTTTCGCGCAAAGCCGAGGCGGGCATCGCATCCCTGATGATATCCGCAAGCTGCAGCGTCGTCTCGATCGGAGCGCTCTGCCGTTTGCGCACGATCGCCGCCGCGATGCGGGGGGCGTACCGTTCTTCTCCGAAATCATAGAGGATGCGTTTGAGCTTTTCCTCCGGCCAATCGTTCACGACTTCCCGCGCCGTAAGCGAATCGGTTTCATCCATGCGCATGTCCAGCGGCGCGTCTGCCATGTAGGAGAAGCCTCTCTCCGTTTCGTCAAGCTGCGGGGATGAAACGCCCAGATCGAAGAGCATGCCGTCTGCTTTTTCCACGCCGAGCCTGTCCAGGATCTCACCCAGCGCCCGAAAGTTGCCGTGCACCGCTGTTATGCGTCCCATGAGCGGTTCCAGACGGCGCGTCGCGCGCTCGATCGCGCGCTCGTCGCGGTCAATTCCGATCAGCCGCCCGGTCGTCAGCCGGGAGGCGATCGCCTCAGCATGACCGCCGCCGCCGAGCGTTCCGTCGACATAGATTCCGTCCGGCCGGATCCGGAGCGCGTCCACGCTCTCGCGCAGAAGGACGCTCTTATGGACGAACTCCATCAGAATTCCAGCTCCTCCATGACAGCCGCGATGTTCTCCGGCGTTGTCTCAATGACGCCGAGTTCCTCCCAACGGGCGGCATCCCAGAATTCCGCGTGGTTGTTGCATCCGACGACGGCGACATCTTTGCTCAGTCCCGCAAAGTCGCGGAGATTCTGCGGCAGGAGGATGCGTCCCTGACTGTCCACTTCACATTTCGCCGCATAGGCGAAAAGCGGCCGCATCTTCCGCTGCTTGACATAGGGCATCGCGTCGACTTTGTCGGAAAAGACCTTCCAGCTCTCCGCGCTGTAGGCTGACAGGCACTTGTCCATCGAGACCGTCACAAAGAATACGCTGCCCAGCTCATCTCGAAGCTTGGACGGGATGAACAGCCTGCCCTTTGCGTCCAGCGTATGCCGATATTCGCCCGTCATGGTCATGCCGTTCACTTCCCTCCACCTAGTCTTCATTGGGTCATCATTTGTGGGATTATCCCCCACTTTTACCCACTTTGATGTTCTCATTATAGTATTGCGGTTCGAAAAATGCAAGCATTATCTTCCAAGTTTTCGCATATTTTTTGTACCGGTTTTCGGACGGCAAAAAAGCAGCTCCCGAGCACAACATCTTGTGCTCGGGAGCTGCTTCATGCAGTAGATAACTGCCGGTATTTCCTTTTCAGATCATCGCTCTCTCACGGAATCTGTATCAGCCCAGTTCTTCGGCGCTCACATGCTGGATCTGCTGAGGCTGCTGGACCGCCGGTTCCTTAGCAGCGGCTCTGAAACGGCTGCGGGACTGACTCACCTCATTGAGTGCTGCCGTCACTGCCTCCTCTGTGCGGCGGAGCGCGTCATCTACGTAATCGTTTGCGACGCGGCGCAATTCTTTGGTCTTGCTCTCCGCGCCGGCGATGAGCTCAGCGGCGCGGGCCTTCGCGACGCGCACGATTTCCTGCTCTTCGACCATATGTCTGGCGTGCTCCTCAGCGGCGCGCCGCACGGACTCGGCCTCTCTCCTTGCGTTGGTGATAAACTCGTCGCGCGCAGAAACAAGTCTCTTCGCCTCTGCAAGCTCCACGGGTAGCTGTGCTTTGATATCATCCAGCAGGGACAGCGCCTTATCTCTTTCAATGATACATTTCTCGTTGCCGAGGGGGACGCCCCAGGCCTCCGAGATCATCGTATAAAGCATCTCCAGCAGCTCATAGACTTCGTTTTCCATTGGTCGCTACCCCCTGTTGCGTGTTTTTTCAAGCACATCGTCGACAATCTGTTCCGGCAGCAGGCCGGATAAATCGGCGCCGTATCTGGCAAGCTCCTTCACGACTGAGGAGCTAAGATAGGTATATTGTTCGCTCGCAGTGAGGAAAAAGGTGTCAAGATTCGGGTTTATCTTGCGGTTGATGAGCGCCATCTGGAACTCGGATTCGAAATCGGAAACCGCGCGCAGTCCTTTGACGATCACGGCAGGCTCGTGGCGCTTGGCGTATTCCGCAAGCAGGCCGGAGAAGGTCTCCACCCGAACATTCGGGAGTTCTCCTACCACCTTGTTGATCAGATGAAGCCGTTCCTCAAGTGAAAACAGCGGGTTTTTCTTGTCTGAGTTGACCATCACACAGACCACCACGACGTCGAAGATCTTCGCCGCGCGTTCGATGATATTCAGATGTCCCTTTGTGATGGGGTCGAAGCTGCCGGGATAGATCGCTGTTTTCATGCCTGTGCTTCCCTCTTGTCGTATACGGTGAGCTTCACCTTGCCATAATTGTATTCCTTGCGCTTTACATATGGCGGCGCAGCCTCCGGCAGCGACTTATCGCGCCGAGTCTCACAGATTATTATACCACCATCTTCTAAGATGTCAAACTCGATTATTCTCTGCAGCGCCTTTTCGCAAAGCCCCGAATCATAAGGCGGATCGACGAAAACGAGCCCGAATCGGCCGCAGTGCTCCAGGAAGCGCAGCGCATCCGTCTGATAGGTCTGTCCACGCAGCGCGCAAAGCCGAAGATTCTCCTGCACGAGGCGCAGCGCGGAACGGCTCTCGTCCACAAACACGCATTCTTCCGCGCCGCGGCTGAGCGCCTCGATCCCGAGCTGCCCCGTTCCGGCGAACAGATCAAGCGCGCGCCGCCCCTCCACGTCGAACTGCACGATGTTGAAGATCGCTTCCTTCACCTGATCGGTCGTAGGCCGGATCTCCATGCCTTCCGGCTCTTTGAGCTTTCGCCCGCGGGCGGTCCCCGTAATCACTCTCATGATCTATTCTCCTCCTCGTGGAAATGCGCCCATACGGCCTGAGCAGTGCTGCGCGGAACGACCTGAGCAAGCGTTTCGACGTCCGCAGCCGCAATTGCTTTGATCGTTCGGAAGTGTCTCAGCAGCTGCGTGCGCCGTTTCTCTCCCACCCCGCGGATGCCGTCAAGCGACGAGCCGATCGATGCTGTGCGCAGACTGCGCTGGTACTCGATGGCGAAGCGGTGGGTCTCCTCCTGAATCGTGCCGACCAGGGCAAATACAGCCGGGTTGCCGGAGATACCTATTTCTCGCCCCTCAGCCGTTATGAGCGCCCGCGTGCGGTGGCGGTCATCCTTAACCATGCCGAAAGTCGGCACCGCAAGGCCCATTTCACGCAGGACCTCTTCCGCCACAGCGGCATGCGTCGCGCCTCCGTCGATAAGCAGCAGATCCGGCAGCACGGAGAATTTCTCATCCTGTTCCAGATAGCGCCGGAATCGGCGCGTGAGCACTTCGTGCATGGAGGCATAGTCATCCGCATGCTCCGTTACGCCCTCCACCCGGAACTTCCGGTAGTCTCTCTTGAGTGGTTTGCCCTGCACGAACACGGTCATGCCCGCCACGATGCCGGTGCTACCCAGATTGGAAATGTCGAAAGCCTCGATTCGCTCAGGAACGCCGGGCAGGGAGAGCGTCTTTTCGAGCCACTCGAGCGTTTTCAGACGTTTCTGAGCAGCGGTCGTTGCCCTAAGCGATTCTTCTCTTGCGTTGACCTGCGCCGCCTGCGACATGGCCCGTCGATCGCCGCGCCGCGCCGTCTCCACGCGCACCCGGCGCCCGGCGGCATCGGTAAAAAGCTCTTCAAGCGCTTCACGGTCATCCAGTTCAGCAGGAATCAGAATGATCTTCGGCCAGCTGCAGTGCTGCGCGTAGTATTGCCGCAGCAGGACGGAAATCGCCTCCGAGTCCTCTTCCAGCGGTTCCTCCAGCAGCTGATGATCCTTGCCGCTGAGCGACCCGCCCGTATAGTGCAGCACGGTGAAGCAGCACTTCGCTCCGCGGTAGAATCCCACCGCATCGGTGTCCGCGAGCGCAAGCTGCACCGCCTTCTGTTTTGTCTGCAGGCTCTCCACGGCCCGCAGACGGTCGCGCAGTTTGGCGGCGAGCTCGAAGTTGAGTTGTTCAGCGGCCGCGTTCATGCTCTCGCCCAGTTCTGTGAGGATGCTCTGGGTTTCTCCGTCGAGGATCCGTTCCGCCTGCCGGATGCGTCTGCGGTATTCCTCTCCGTCCGGCTCTCCGGTGCACCATCCTTCGCATGCGCCAAGATGCAGATTCAGGCACGGCCTGTCCTTTCCGATATCCTGCGGGAAACGGCGTGAGCAGGTCGGCAGGCGCAGCGCCTTGCATACGGTGTCGATGATATCCTTGGACGTCGATCGTCCGCCGTAGGGGCCGAAGTAGCGAGCGCCGTCCTGCGCGCTGCGGCCAGCGATGGTGAACCGCGGATATGTGCTTTTACTGTCGAGCCTGATAAACGGGTAGCTCTTGTCGTCACGCAGCAGAATATTATAATGCGGCTGATGACGCTTGATCAGTGAGTTCTCCAGTACCAGCGCCTCGAATTCGGAGGCTGCGACGATCACATTGAAGTCGCTCACCTTCTCGATCATGGCCTGTACCTTGCCTGCGTGGCTCCCGCGGAAATAGCTCGTCACGCGGTTTTTGAGCATCTTGGCTTTGCCCACGTAGATGACCTCGCCCTTCACGTCGAGCATGATGTACACGCCCGGCAGAAGCGGGAGCATATTCGCTTTTTTCCGCAGCTCTTCGATCTTCATCGGGAAAATACCCTCTTTTTTGCAAAAATCAGGGCGTGTAATACAACACGCCCTGACCGCTTTGTCCTGTTATTACTCAGAGAAATCGGAACTGATGAGCTGCTCCAGCGTCTCGACCGCCTCATTCTCATCGGGGCCGTCCACGATCAGATTGATCTTCGTGCCCTTGACGATTC
>JAEEGL012394394.1_pt1 | contig 16448 bp, 5 predicted proteins | sample 9134231 | NCBI WGS metagenome assembly JAEEGL01 (sample SAMN16246548, study PRJNA631951) | gut metagenome | biome: gut microbiome; feature: rumen; material: fiber-attached | host: Bos | place: Iran: Karaj | collected 2018-10
ATCAAAGCCGGCGCTCCTGCGCAGGTGCTTTTGGGTGTGACCGGTTCGGGGAAGACGTTCACGGTAGCGAATGTCATTAAGGAACTGAACCGGCCGACGCTCATCATGAGTCATAACAAGACCCTTGCGGCGCAGTTGTACTCGGAGATGAAGGCGTTCTTTCCGCATAATGCGGTGGAGTATTTCGTGAGTTACTACGACTACTACCAGCCCGAGGCGTATATCCCTTCGACCGACCTATATATTGAGAAAGACCTCTCGATTAACGAGGAGATCGACCGACTGCGGCTCTCTGCCGTAGCGGCGTTGCTGAGCGGACGGAAAGATGTGATCATCGTCTCTTCGGTCAGTTGTATCTATGGTTTGGGCAGTCCGCAGGATTTCACGGCGAATGTCGTTTCCCTTCGTCGCGGGGAGAAGATCCAGATGGACACCTTATTAAAATCGCTCGTGGGCGCGCAGTACACGCGTAACGATATAGAGCTCGCGCGCGGGCGATTCCGCGTCAAGGGAGATACCATCGATATTGCCCTTGCGTACGCGGATTACCTCGTGCGGGTGGAGTTTTTCGGCAATGAGATAGATGCTATCCTGACGGTTGATCCGATCTCCGGGCAGGTGTTGGAGGAGTTTGACTCCTATAATCTCTCGCCGGCGACGATCTTCTTGACTTCCGCAGATCGTATTGCGGCAGCGAAGGAACAGATCAAGGCGGACTTGGCGAAGCAGATTGAGTATTTCATCTCCATCGGCGAAGAGTTATACGCAAAGCGTATAGAGGAGCGCGTGAAGTATGATCTGGAGATGTTGGACGAACTCGGTTATTGCTCCGGAGTGGAGAACTACAGCCGCTATTTTGACGGCCGTGAAGAAGGTACACCGCCGTATTGTCTGCTCGATTATTTCCCGAAAGATATGCTTCTTGTCATCGACGAGAGCCATGTGACTGTGCCGCAAATCCGGGGTATGTACGGAGGAGATAAAGCGCGTAAGGAAAACCTCGTCAACTACGGATTCAGGCTTCCTGCGGCGCGCGACAACCGACCGCTGAAATTCGATGAGTTCGAAGAGAAAGTAGGATTAACTCCTGCCCCTTCCGGGGAAGGCCGGCAAGGGGCCACCATCTTCGTTTCCGCCACGCCGGATGAGTACGAACTGAATAAGAGCGAAGGAATCGTCATCGACCAGCTCATCCGACCGACAGGTCTGCTGGATCCGGAGATTGAAGTGAGACCGACGGAGAACCAGGTGGACGACCTCATGGACGAGATCCGCTTCCGAATCCATCGCAACGAACGTATCCTCGTCACGACGTTGACAAAAAGGATGGCAGAGGAGTTGGATGAGTATCTCCGTCGCTACGGCGTAAAGTCCGCCTATATCCATTCGGATATAGACACCATCGAGCGCGTGAAGATTATGGAGGATTTGCGTAAAGGCGAGTATGACGTCTTAGTGGGTGTGAACCTGCTGCGTGAGGGACTCGATCTACCGGAGGTTTCGCTCGTGGCGATTCTCGATGCGGATAAGTCCGGATTCCTGCGTGACCAGCGAAGTTTAACACAGACGGTAGGTCGTGCTGCGCGGCATGTGAACGGCAAAGCCGTTCTCTACGGCGATAAGATCACTCCGGCGATGCAGGCCACCATTGATGAGACCAACCGCCGCCGAACCATCCAGATGCGTTATAACGCCGAGCACGGTATCACGCCGACAGCCATCAAAAAAGAGATCAACACCTCTGCGCTCGCATCGCTCTACAAGGACCCGGAGGCGGAGAAACGGAAGGTAGAAGAAGCGATCCGCGAGAGTTGGAAGACTGCCGAGTGGCAGAAGATGAATGTGCAGACCTTGCAGAAAGCGATAGATAACAAACGCAAGCAGATGCTCGCAGCGGCGAAAGCTACTGATTTTGAGATGGCTGCACGGCTTCGGGACGAGATGTTGGAGATGCAGAACAAGCTCCAGACGCTGCAAGATTAACGTAGTTAAAAGTACCCAAAAACACTAATTTGTCAACTAAATTAGACAAATCGTAAAATTTTCAAAAAAAAGCTCTCTAACTATTGCGCAATTCAAAAAAAAGTTGTAATTTTGCAACGCTTTTTTGAAAACAGAAGTACCAACGGTTAAGACACTACTTTTGCGCATGACGAAAGCTACTACATATCACTTATTTATATCCCGCAATGTTGATTACAGCAGTGCAGAATGGGTGACTGCGTAAAGATGAGGTAATACCAAAATGGGTTTTGCCTTTTTTCTTTTTATGTACAAGCGGAAAAAATAGACATTTTAACGCGACCATCACGGGACCATCTCCCGAGAAAAGGCAAAATAGAACATAACCAACTCCTAAGATAAAGGAAAAAATAGTTCGGCTGTGGAACTGAAAAACATAGCAAAAAGATCTTTGACATAGTGGAATTACCAAAAATGCAAGAAATAATCGTGCAAAAACTAAGAATCTGAACGATTTTTGCAGAAATACTTGCATATATCAAAAAAAAGTTGTACTTTTGCACCGCAAAAGTTTAAACAACTAATTTTTGAGAGTATGTTTGGAGTTAAATGTTCAAATCAACCTATTAGCGGAAAATTCGCGGAAGAGTTTGTTAGAAACCTTCTGGAAGCTCAAAAGCAACCTAAACAAGATGCAAAAGAGATGGTGCATAACATCATTTTGGATTGATGGCACAATTTAATTTACATCTTAAGTTAGAGCACGATGCATCGATACTGAAGGATTTTTATTCAGGAGTAGATGCAATGGATACTTTTATCCATACGCGCTTATCTGCTTTTCTTAGGGCATACAATTGTCGCTTCTACGTGCTGCGCAACGAGCAGGGCGTGATTGTTGCTATGTTTGTAATAAGTGAGGGACAATTGTTTTTAGACGAAGACTGTAAGGATGATTTACGTCTGAAGTTCCCCGATATTGACGAGTGGCCGGCACTCAAAGATTATTGGGAAGCAGGCGTTTTTCCAAGCATAGAGATCAACTATTTGGCAGTACAGAAAGAGTACAGAGAGCTGCATATAGGCAAAGATATTATTTCTCTCATTGAATCTTTCAAAGAAGATGTGTACTATCGTCATCCACTGTTCTTGTCCGTAAAAGCATACTGTACACAGGAATATTCAGCTGTCGGATTTTATAGTAAGTGCCGGTTTCTGGCTTCCGAGTTTATCAGTCAGCAAATAGATTCCTTGCGAATGTACAAGACTCTTAGTTAGCTACTAACCAACAAGTATTATAAAACGGTAATTCCACTATCAAACGGAGTTACCGTTTTTTGTGCGTGTACATGACGCACAAATTGAAAAGAACAAGATGCTAATAACTACGAACATAAATAACCAATAATAGTTGTGCCCGACACGGAAAGAGCGTGAAAAAAGGAACAGGCTGAAAAGAAAAGAAGATAAAAGGAGAAATAAAATATAAGAATATAAAAACAACAAAGATATGAAAACACAAATCATGAATTTGTTTAGAATGATGGAGAAGAGTCTCAAAATGGAGAAGAGTCTCAAGAGTCTCAAGAGTCTCATGCAAATTTTTGCCACTTATGCCACTTATGCCACTTATGCCAGTGCAATTTTTGTAGGCAAAGAGTCCTGCAAGAGTACGGTGAGGTATGCTCTATGGTCTAGGATTAGTCTTATAAAACCCTTACAAAACCCTTACTTAACCCTTACTCGCTTCCGACTTAGTCTCGGTTCGAATCTCTCTCGAATCTCTCTCGCCAGTCTGATATGCCTATGTATGCTGACTGTCGGAGTTGGGAATGCGTGGGGAGCAAATATAGTAATTGATTTAGACTTAACTAAATCGGCAACATATCCAGGTGCATTTCCTACATCTTCAGGAACAACTTCTGGAACATATACGTTTGGTGGCTATAGTTTTGGGTTTTCTTGCAATACCGCAGTGTATAGAGGATCGACAGGTAGTGGTAGTACACTCAAATACTATATCCTGATAGGAAAAGCCGGAACAACAGAAGCTAGCGCCTCTGTTATAACGTTCCCTGCCATTGCAGACTATAAATTAACGGAAGTAAAATTGACAGTTGCATCTACCAGTGGAGAAAATGTGGCTGCTTCTATACGCTCCAATTGGGCAACAATATTGAGCGGTGGAACTTCGTGGACTTTTGATGCTGGTCAATCGAATATTTGGACTTTATCAAGTACAGCCGCCAATACTGCATATAAAATGTACATTATTAAAAGCAGTGGACAAAATACATACAATGGCCAATTAGCAGGTCTGAAACTTACCTACGAGCCTGCAGCTGAAACGTCTGTTGAGGCAAGCCCAACAAGTATTACTTTTGATAACAATACTTTAAGTGGTGGAGAGGCAAGTGGTAGTAAAACTGTTACTATATCTGTTTCTAATGGAAATAAGAATAGTGGCAACTATCTGAATATCTGGCCAGAGACGGATGAGGATTATTGTGAATTTTATATTAATAATGGAGAGGAAATATATAGTAGTGGGAACTCTACCACTGTATCAAACTTATCTGTAGAATACTATGCTATAGAAGCGGGTACTTTTACAGGGAATCTGATTGCGCAGGGCTATAATTCATCCTATGTAGCCGTCAATTGTACGATTCCATTGAGTGTAACGGTTGCTGCTCCGGCGTGCGCTAATAGTGTCTCCATAGCCACAGGGAGCCAGACAAACTGCACGCTTAGCGCGAGTGCAGCGAGTGTGTCAACATGTAGTGGGACAAGGCAAGTGACAATAAGCGTTACACCGAGCTCTTGTTATGCTGCACCGGTGGATGCAAGTATAATAAGTAAAAGCGGCACTACTGCAACATTAGTTAGTGGTCCGACGCTGAATGCCGGTCATTATGATTATGTATATAGTTTTGCTGAGAATGCGACAGGGACAGCAACATTCAATGCCAGTCTTTCAACAAAGACTTCTTATACGGTTCAATATAATGCAGGTGCGACCACTTGTACGGGAGGGAATGCAATTACCGGATCACATGCCGATGATACAAAGACTTGTGGAACTAACTTGACTTTGCCTGGTGAGACCTTCCATACGACCGGTTATAGACAGACGGGTTGGACAAAGTCAAGTTGCGGCAGCCAGACTAATGGGCTTGGCGGTAGTTATACTTCAGATGCGGCTCAAACATTCTATCCGGTTTGGAGTATTAATAGTTACTCTGTTACTTGGAAAGTAAATAACACCAATTATTCGGCAGGAGGTTCGTCGAGCGTTACTCACGGAAATCATATTGCAACTTTGCCTTCGGCGCCGAATCCTCCGACATACGGATGTGGAGATGTGTTTGTAGGGTGGACAGATGTGCAGAATTATGTGCATGGCACATCACCATTGTACACCACAGCTGCTGAATTCCCGAATGCGACGGGTGATCAAGTATTTTATGCCGTATATGCGGATTATACAACGGATTAAAGATATTCAATAATGTTTAAAGTTTAATGTTTAAAGAATTAGAGATTATGAAAACGAATATCTTAACAAATATACGAGTTTTGGCAATAATGATGGCTTGCCTGACAGTGCTGGGCGTTGGAAATGCGTGGGGTGCTGTTGTTAGTGGGACAACTTACAACACCAACAGTGGTAATACACCTACTGGTTGGACGATAAGTGGAGGAACCGGAACCGGAGCCTCTTACATCGGTTTGACATACGATGACAAGTATATTCATACGGATGAGTTTTGTGTCAGTTCTTTCAGTAGCATAACTTTAAGTGCAAGAAAGTATGGTGGTCCGTCAGATGCAGAAGCATTGATAACTGTATCGTGGTGGGTCGGAGGTGTAGAAACCGTATTAGGAACAGTAGCTCCAACCGGTACGTCATTAAGCAATTATACAATTAGTTCTCCCGCATCTGTTTCAGCGAATTCAGAAGGGTATGTCAAAATATCATGTAAATCATCGGCCAGCGGTAGAGGCTCAGGTGTCGGGGCTGTTACTATTAGTTATACAGCGGGAACACCGACGCCTCACACTGTGACATTTAATGCAGAAGGAGGAACATGTGGGACGAGTAGTTTAACCGGTGCAAGCATAACACTACCTGCTGCGACAGGATGTTCTTCGGAGGGTTGGGAATTTTATGGCTGGGCGACGGCGCGATGTGCGTCATCTACCCCTACAGCTCCGACAATTGTTGGTAAAGCAGGTGATACGTATAAGCCAGCTGTCGACATTGAATTGCATGCCGTATATGCAACAGGTGAATACACAAAGATCACGAGTACGAGTGACTTAAATGGCACGGATAAATATTTCTTTGCAGCAATATATAATACAAAGAATTATATAATGACGAGCGAGTACTCAGACTCCAAACTGGCTGCCCGTCAAATAGATGAATCTGCCACCGGCAAGTACCATGCGTCATTAATTGATCCTAAATGGTGTTATACATTATCCGCATCAAGTACGTACTGGTTTGTGATTGACTGCAACACGAATAATACGGATCACTATCTGGACGTATGCTACCCAACATGGTACGGGCACGCATATGACAGTGCTGATCCTTATACATTTACATATTCTTCAGGACATTGGACCGTACAAAATAAATATAACGCAACTAATCGTTATTTTGGTTATTCGAGTGGAGACAATGCTTTCGTGAAAGCATCAAGTGCTCAGGATTTGCAAATTTACAAACTAACGACAACACCTTCCTATTGGAGTAATCCTCCTTGTTGTTCGAACAAGGTTGCGGTAAGTTATAATTCGTCTGGAAGTTCGCATGTGTCGGCAATGACATTTTCGACCGCAAACGTAGCAACGTGTAGTTCTACTGATGCTGATCGGGAAGTGACGATATTTGTGACGCCTACAACTGGATATTTGATGAAGACCGGAGACAGATTGACCTATACCGGCGATGGAACTGCCACTTATGTCAGCGGTCCGACACTTAATGCAGGCAAATATGAGTTTGTGTATCGCTTTGGTCAAAACAACACCGGATCAGGAACGTTTGCTGCAGCCGCTTCGACATTGACGAATTATCGTACGGTTTGTTGTACGGAATATGACATTAATTTGAACAACAGCGGTAGTACGACTGGAGGAAGTTTCTCGGCAAGCAAAGCCAAGGCATGTGAGGACAATACTGTGACACTGACTGCCACACCGGATGCATGCTATGTATTCGGCAGTTGGACGATCAAGAAACATTCCGACAATTCCGACGTAACAGCAAGCGTATTAGCCGGAAACACACTCACGATGCCGGACTACGCTGTCGATGTATATGCCACATTTACCAGCAAGACTGTTTCCGCACTCAGTCTAAGCATGACCGGCGGACATCAGAATCTGGATATCGGCGGAACGAACCAATTGTTAGTTTCATACACTCCGGCAGATGCCATCTGCGATAATGCTATCGATACATGGTCCAGTAGTAACAGCCTGATACTTAGCGTAAACGGTAGCGGTTTAGTGACAGCAGTCAGTGCAGGAAGTGCAACCATTACTGCCACAACCGCGGGTGGAGTATACAACACCTATACCATTACAGTCAATTCTCCGGCTTGCGCTTCATGGTTCATGCATCACTGGAATAACTCGACAAATGGTGACGAGTGCTTCTATCAGTATAATGGCACAGACTGGCGTACGAACAACATCTCTTTGCCGAGCAATAGCAGTGAAGAGAAGTTCAATGTCAACAACACTCCCGAGGATGCAAAGAAGACGGATGTTGAGTTTAACACACTGGGCTTTGCAGACATCCAGCGCGGCGGACAGAGTTGTGGTAGCAACCCATACCCCGGACAGAACGCGTACGGTAAGATGGGTATATATACCAATTCCGGAGATAATAACCGCTATGTTGCTTTCTATCCAGACAAATATATGGTAACCTACGGCAAAGAAGGACAAGCATGGAACACGCTTACTTTCAGCAATACGGAAGGCTACGAGTATGAGAGTCCTGTATTCCAAGTGCCGAACGGATACAAGAACGACAACACCTATAAATACTATGTAGGTATTAACAATAGCAGTGATGCCATTCTGTTCGTTACGGGCAAGAGTAGCACCGACGCGATGAACGGCGTAAGCGGTTTGAGTAGCAGCGACATGGGAGGCAAATGGGGAAAATGGCATATCTATTCGAACTCATGTGCCAACAACTGGTATTGTGAGTTCATCCGCTACTATCAAGTTGACTTTGCTCTAAATGGCGGAGAGGGTAGCATTGCTCCGCGTTACGGCAAGACGACTACTCCATACGTCACTTTCAACACCAGCGAGATAACTCCTCCGACCAAATCTAATTATACATTCCTCGGCTGGAGTGATGGTGTGAACACCTACGCGCCTTCCGGTGTCACTGTGATTATTGACGGCGACAAGACGTTGACCGCTCAGTGGGCAGCGAACCACACCTTATCTTATAATTATAATGGTGGTGACGGTTCGAGTTGCGTAGGCGGTACCAAATATACCGGTGAGTCGTTCACGGCTTGTGCGAGTGCCGGTTCAAAGACCGGATACACGTTTGCAGGCTGGTTAGGCAGCAACAGCGTAAGTTACACAGCAGGTTCGAGTTATTCGATGCCGGATGCAGATTTGACACTGACCGCGCAGTGGAATCCGGACGTATATAATATCACGTACAAGGATCAAGGTGACGCGGCTTATTCCGGAAACAAGACGGATGGTCGTCCGACAGGCAACCCCGCAACGCATACTTATGGCTCTGTGACTGCGTTAGTGGATGGTGTCAAAGCAGGTTACCGTTTTGATGGTTGGTACACGAATAGTACTTGTACCGAAGGACCGGTAACATCTCTTGGCGCGACCGCGTACACGAGCGCGATAACACTCTATGCGAAGTGGACGCAAGTTTGGACTATTTCGTGGAAGATTTGGAACAACGCTGAAAGTCGTTATGACGAGTATGCAGGTGACGGCACTCATACAACAGAGGTTGTTGCCGGCGGTACCATCAGCAAGATACCGACTAATCCGGCAGACAATGCATTAAGCAGTTGCGCAAGCAAGTTCATGGGTTGGAGCGAGACATGTTTAGGCTCCGATGTGGGACAGAGCGCACCGGGTGACTTGTTTACCACGACGCCGGCCGGAAGCATTACAGCCGATAAGACCTATTATGCGGTGTATGCAACACAAAGCGGATCTGCAACAGGCTTCCCGATAAATATGACTTACAATTCGCATAGTTATGTTAGTGTAAGTTCGGGTAGTATAAATGAATCAGATACCAAAGGTTTCTATGTTACAAAGAAAGATAATGGATTCTATTGGTTAATTACCATTCCTGTAAGTAGTATTGAAAGCGGAAGTGTAGTTGAAATTACTATGGGAGATGTAAGTGTTTCGAATAGCAGTTACAAGTTCACATACCAGATGTCCTATTCTTTTGGTAGCGGTTACACCGATGTAGGAGGAACATTTCAAGAAAGCACAACAGCGGATGATGTGACTCGGTCGTTTGTTGTTCCTTCCAATATCGCAAGCGGCAACATTTATATTAAATGGCTTTCAACTGCCGGAGGAGGTACAAATGGTGGTAACCACTATATCAAAACAGTGGATATTACATGTACACCGCCCGCACATGACTATGTTACTTCTTGCTGTGGTACAGCGGCAGTGACGAATGGCGGTTATACTAATGTGACTGGTTCGGGAAGTACGATGTCTGCCAAGGTTACTTGGACCGATGCGGCTAACACTAACCGTTATCGCGTAGTATGTGAGGATTTGAGCATTGATGCCATTTCTACTAATAAATATTACACGACTGCCGGCGTTATGACATCGTGTACGGACTATACGTTCAACGTATATGCCGCTCCTTCCGGCGGATGTCAGTCTGCGCCGTTAGAGATAACCGTTTCTCCTGTGGAGGCAGCGAAGACGGTAACGTTCAACTACAACGGAAGCGGACAAGCGACCGGATCTTTCACGACCGATTGTACGCATAGTTCAACGAACTTGCCGACGCCGGATGCATATTCCGGTCACCGTTTTGACGGATGGTACGATGCATCAAGTGGTGGCGACAAGATAGGAAACGCGGGTGCTTCCTATGAACCGACATCAACCATCACGCTGTATGCACACTGGATTGCTGTAGCCAACCTGACCTATAGCGGCGATGTTACCGGCACTTGTACGGGTACGACCAGCGAAGATGTGGGGACAACGATAACGGCTTGTACACCGTCCAGCCGCGATCACTATACCTTCGATTACTGGGTACGCAGTGACAACAGCGCGCATGTGAATGCTGGCGCTACGTTCGAGATGCCGGGTTCTGCATTGACACTGGAGGCTCACTGGACAGCGGATTCGTATAGTATCACATACAAGGATCAAGGTGATGTGGCTTACTCGGGAAGCAACAGTGCATCGCTGCCGGCAAGTCACTCCTATGGCACGGCAACGGTCTTAGTGGATGGTGTGAAGAGCGGTTACCGTTTCGACGGATGGTTTACCACGAGCGCGTGCACGGGCGAACCTATTACATCCTTAGGCGCGACCGCGTACACGAGCGCGATAACGCTGTATGCGAAATGGACGGCATCCTACACGTTTACGTTCAGTAAGAACGGCGTAGTGGATGACGAATTGACACGTGGACAGATAGGCGGCGGCAACCTCGTTATGCCGAATACCACTGTTGATTGCGGACTTTGGACAACGTTTGAAGGATGGGTAGAGAGCGACGTGGCTCAGACGACTACGGAGCCGGCAACCATCTACAAACCAGGTGATATCTATGTTGTAGGTAGCAGCGATAAGGAGTTCAAGGCACTATATTCGAAGCATGAGGGTGATGCGAGTGTATATTACGAGAAAGTGACCAGCGGTCCGAAGAGTGGAGAGTATATCATTGTTTCAGAAGCGGTAAGTGATGTTTATTACACTATTAATGCATGGAGTGCCAGTTCTTATTATACCGTAGCAGCGGTAACTATGTCGGCTAACGGAACCGTAAGTGGTACAAATGCAACTTCCGCAAGTGCCAAGACATTTACTGTTCACACCGGACACAATGGAGCAAATGCTAATAAGTTTGCAATATACGATGGCGCAAAATATCTGGAAAGCGGATCAAGTATTAGTCGCGGAGATGAGCAGAGTTACACATGGGAATTGTTGGATGGAAATACCGACGTAAACAGTAAAGGAGTTCCTTATCCTTCCGCTGGCTCTATCCATTCTACCACAAACACGACTTATGATTTGGAGCTGAACTCGGGCGCAAGTCCAAGGCGTGTGAATATGTACGTCAATACCCAGAAAGAGGTCTTCCTCTATCGCAAACGCGTAGCAGGAACGACGTATTATGCGACGAATCCGGCAAGTTGTGATATTCCGGATGATATTGAGGTAAGTTATGACGACAACAAGGCACACGCTGGCGGTCAGACGATTACGGGTATGCCGAGCGGAACGACATTAGACTTCACTTCTTATCCGAACTTCGACAGTTACACCATCGGCGCTGCACCTACTGACCCGACGGGTTATCATTTCGCAGGCTGGAACACTCAGGCAGATGGTAACGGCGATGACTATGCAGCAGGCGCAAGCGTGACGACATTCGGTTATAGAGAAACGATTACATTGTATGCTAAGTGGGAGCGCGTATATACGGTAACGTTGTATGACAATGGTGCTAAACGTACGGAATTGGTACAAGCGAGTGAAGGCGCAGCAGTGGATCTACCGGCAGGAAACAACTGTGGTGTGGGTAGTGCATTTACGTTCGAAGGCTGGACAGAGAGTGCGGTTGAGCTGAATGCAGATCCGGTTCGTCCGGCTACATTGCATGCTGCGGGTAGTTATGTGCCGACAAGCGATATTACTCTGTACTCCGTTTACTCGAAGTCCGTAACCGGTTGCGATGATTTCGCAGCAGGTGTCAGCGGAGCATATAAGATGTACTATGATGGATCAACGTATGCAACTACTGCCGGAACTTCCGGTAGTTATACAGGCGCTACAAGCGGAACAGCGGAAGTGTTCTATTTCGCTTATGCTCCAGCCCATACGGGTTATACCATTCGTACCTCTACCGGTTTTGTTGGATGGAACTACAATGGGGAAGAACTGACAAAGGGTAATGCAACTCCATACTATTGGAAGATAAGTGGTAGTAGCAGCAACTGGGTTATTACTCCTGAGCCAAGTTTATATACGAGACAACTAAAATCAACGGATGGAAGTAAATTCCAATTGTACGCTGCAGCAACAAGCGGTAAGCTTATTCTCCAGAAGTCAGCCATGACGTACTACTATAACACGGCTATTTGTGAAGGATCCCAGATTACCTTCCATGACGGAGGAGGTGTGATTAGCGGAACTCCAACGACACCGGATGGCGCAAGTTGGAATAGCGGCACACATGTGCTGAGCGGTTTGGAAGACTGCGATAAGATTACCGAGTTCCCGACTGCCAATTATGACGGATGGACGTTTGTCGGCTGGAGTACAGAGGACTATTCGAACAGCGGTAAGCACACTACGGATCACCCGGAAGAGAATGCCGGAACCGATGAACCTGATGGCTCTGAAATCTACAAGACAGGCGGTAATTCGTATGTGGTTCGTGGTGGTAGTATTGATCTGTATCCTGTCTTTACTCGTTTCCCGGAAAACGAGCCGTTTAATACTGAGACGGGAGGTGATTATTATATCTACTATCTGAAGCCAGGAACAGATGATGGTTATGGCGCAAATATCCGTGTGTATGCAGGAGAATATGATGGTGAAAAGCGTTATGGTCAGACCACTTCTTGTGCTGCGGCTACGGAATTCACATTCACCAAAGATGGCGACGTATGGCATATTTATGACAAGACAACAAGCAAATATGTTGCTGGTTTGTCAACTGAAGATTGGCTATTGCACGCCGATGATTTAAGCGGAGCCTTGGATGACTGGACGATTACAATAAAGAGCGGTAATCAGTTCTACGCTTCTTGTCAAGGAGGTGGACGTTATATCACGTTTAGTACTTCGGCTAATTATTTCATGGATTATAGCACGACAGCTAATCCAGGTATATGTTTGCCGGTATATTTGGGTAGCTGTACAGAACGTATCTACTCGTCCGAGCCGAGTCCTGTACCGACAATTGATTTGACGGGTGAGCCTATGGTAACATCGAGCGTTGGTCAGCAGGTACGCGCTACGTCAACAATGACGCTGAGTGCTTCTCATTTGACTTCTGTTCCGGCGAATAAGATTATAGTATCCGGAACAAATCTGAAGTTCGCTACTACTGCGAGTGCAACCCCATCAAATACTTTATCTTTGAGTTTGACTGATGGAAGCTTAGCAGCAACGACCATCTATGTATATTACACTCCGACAGCTACGGAAGATGGTTTGGAGAATATTATTGTTACTGCAAAAGCATATAACTCAACAACGCCTAAGGATATGCAGACAACCGGAACGGTTCAAGCTCGCCATTTACCGGCAGACTTCGTGATAGCAGCCAAAGCCAGCAACGGCAAATGGTATGCTCTGCCTGCTGATATCACGAGCAGTAAGAGTTTGACAGATGGAGTATTGATCGAAGTTGATAATGCTAATGATCCGACGGAAGCAACGGCTGCGCCGAACAATACCAAATGGGGCTTGCGCAATGTGAAGAGCGGCCGACAAACAGGCAGCGGAGTTGGCGACAACCTGGTATTTACAGAGCGTCTGACAACGGCGACTCCGAATGACCAAAAGACGCTGTATAACGGTTCCGGAACCAGTATTCAGGTGTATGCACAGTACTCCGGTTATGACGGTTCAAATCCTGCCAAGTACGAATGGGTAGTGACAGAGAGTAATTTGAAGGATTACACACTGACCAGTGCTTCGGAAAGCCGTACGTTGAGTTTAGGTACCAATGGTAAGTTTGGAGCTCTGACGATAGCAAAAGAGTATGAAGGAAAACTTCGCTTGCTACCTGCTGAGTTCTACGAGCCGGCAGAGATGCAGGTACTCGAATGGAAGACCAATAGTGTGGTTGTCATGTACACGGGAACTCAGACCACTGCCACAACCAAAGTAGGCACGAATACCAAATCAAGTGCACAGACCTTGGCAAGTCAAAAACTGACACACGGAATCTATGAGTTAAGAACGAGTCAGAGCCTTGTGGCAAACAGTGGAGCAAAATTAGAGATAGTCTTTGGTAGTGAAGTAGAGAAGATGATTTTGGATATTCCTATTATTATCAACAGCACTTCGACAGCCACTGACGGTCATGCCGCACAAGATGTAGTAATCGTAAACGGCGGAAAACTGACAGCAGCAACCACTCAACACAACTACAGAAACGTTTATGTATATGGTGGCGGTAAGTTGAAAATCGAGAGTGGCAAATCGCTCGGCGTAAATAATATAATCCTCCGTGCGGGTGGCATATCTACCGATGGTAGCGGTGGTAGTGCCGCGTACGACTACGTTTATCCGCAAGTAGAGTTAGGCGGAACGTTGGAAAGTGCAGCGGATAGTATTCAGTATGAATATATCACCGATTACGACCATTGGTATCAGTTCTGTTTGCCGTTCAATGCTAAACTGAGCAGTATTCATTACCCGCAAGAGTATTACGGCGATAATGTGACAGCTACCAATACCGGCAGTTGGGTTATCAAGCGTTACGCCGGTGAGGTTCGTGCGACGGGTAACTACGATGCATGGAAAGATATAGAAACCGAAGGTGAAACCTCTGTAACCGCCGGTTATGGATATATCTTCTGGGGCGCTCCGAAGAAAGTATCTGTAGGAGGTGCCGCTAAACAGCGTCAGCAATGGGGTATCCAGCGAATCACTATGCCAATTACGGCCGCTGCGGCTACATCTGCGGAGACGGCGGACAAGAACATATCCGTTGATTCGTATAGCGATGTAGAGGGCAAGAGTACCAAACCGAACGACCAAGGATGGAACCTCGTTGGTAACCCGTACATGGTGAACTTGACCGACTTGAGCAGCACTAGTATGATAGCCGGTGAATTGGTTCATTCAGCAACTGTTCCTTGGGATGGCAAATGGGTGAATAACGGCGATGGCGTTCGTTATGTAACCATTCCGGATAACCATTTCGACAACTATAAAGCGAAGACGGCATCTGTTGCAGCCGGTGCCGGAGACTTCATGCCGGGTCGTGCATTCTTCGTGCAGATAGCGGAAGGCGCAAGCACGTTGACCTTCGCTGCAGCTAACCGCGCATCGTTGACACCTGCACGCTTTGCACAAACCGCTCAATCGGTGGATATAGAAACAGGTATCGTCATGAGCGATGAGTCCAAACACGATGAAGTGAACTTCTGGATCAAGGAAGATAAGACGGCAGAGTACGAATACAATGCTGATTATCCGAAGACGCCGAACAACACGAACTTCAATATCTATGGCGTCCACAGTCATGGAGACCTGAGCTGGATTGCTATCAGTCCGGAGATTGCAGAGGGTTCAATGGCTATCGGTTATCAAGTGCCGACGGCAGGAGAATACCGGTTGAGTATGAGCGAGACATATGTTTCGGATATGATCGATCAGCTGCTCGTCACCGACCATGAGATGAGTCCGGAGATTACGACGAACTTGTTAGATGAAGATTATATCTTTATGGTTAATCAAGCAGAGACGAACAACGAACGCTTTACCGTTTCCATCCGATTGGCTCCCGAGACTCCGACAGGTATTGAGAATATGCCGGACGATGACCTGAATTCAGATAACGCAAAACCGCGGAAGTTCATCTGGCGAGATAAGATGTATATCTTGCGGAATGGCGTGATCTATGATGCAACGGGTAAAAAGGTACGTGAGATCAAGTGATCTCAATGTTTAAAGTTTAATGTTTAATGTTTAAAGAATTAGAGATTATGAAAGCATTGAGATATTTATTGATGGTAATAGCCTTGCTGAGCGTCATGAGCGTGAGTGCTCATACATTTGATAAGAAGTGGGGGCAAAAGCCCGTGATAGAAATGCACTCTACTTCCACGATGGCTTATTCAGGATCGACGCTCCCGCAGGCTGCGGCTACCGGAGTTACTCTGGCAACAGTAGCAGACGTAGAAACCAGCACCAGACCCTATCACCCCGGACGTATTCGCAGAGCTGCGGATGATGAAGATGATACACCTCCTACAGATCCCCATGGTCCTATGGAGGATCCGCTGGGCGATGTCCTCTGGCCGTTGATGCTGATGGCGATGGCTTATGTGGTGTATCTAAAGAGTCGAAAAAAGAAAGAATTATAAAACTAACAAATCTATCATGAGAAAAATCTTTGTATTTTTAGCAGCGTGTGCGATGGGTATCAGTGCATACGCTGCAAGTTTTGCGGCGGCGGAGGCTGTTCCTACGACCACTCCGTACGTGCGCATCAACTCTACCAGTGA
>JAEEGL012823532.1_pt1 | contig 16448 bp, 10 predicted proteins | sample 9134231 | NCBI WGS metagenome assembly JAEEGL01 (sample SAMN16246548, study PRJNA631951) | gut metagenome | biome: gut microbiome; feature: rumen; material: fiber-attached | host: Bos | place: Iran: Karaj | collected 2018-10
AAATAACTCTTTGTTTTGCGAAATTTAATGTCTGTTGGTTATATCACCCTCATTCGTATGATATAACCAACAGAATACTTGTGATTTTTGACACAAAAAAAGAACCCGACGCATCAGGTTCTTCCACGTGTAATCCGAAGATGTCCACCGCAATTCATAACTATAATACTACTATCAGGCACTATGTGCAAAAAGATAACAAGATCGTTTATAGAATAACAATTTGATCATATAATCTTTTCCAATTAACAGGCAAAATACCCATTTTGTAAACATCAATTTTGCTACTGCTAACCAGTTTATTTAGTTCATTGCCAAGGCTTTCACCATCTTTATAGGGCAAAACTTTCTTTAACGCATACAACCTAGAATATAAGTTGGTATTATTGGGTAATAAAACGGCGGAATCTCTTTTATCAAGAATAACTACCGATGAAGTCATTCCAATTACCATTGAGTGGTGAGCACAGTAATTTCTGAGGTTTCGTATTGCATCAAGCCATGTATTCATCTGTTTTGTGACTTCTTTTTTTCTATATCATTACCTAAACAAGTGGTCTTGAAGTAGTCTTTATTGTAATTACGATTAAAATTTAAGCATGGCACAATTTCTCGCAAAGCCTTTGCTGTACCTCAGAAGTAATCCCTATAGAAGAAAAATACTCCTGAACACTTCCATGACTTTCTTCTATCATTTCCATGAACTTGGTCATGTTGTTCTCATTGGGAATAACGATATTCATATCCAACTCAGGGAAATTCTGATGAATCTGTTCAAAGCGCCTCTTATCATTCTCTTTTGTTCTCATATAGTCATAAACAATATCGCTTTTTCTAACACCACAAAGCCACAGTATAAGTGCAGATATTACGCCTGTTCTGTCTTTTCCCGCAGTGCAGTTAAACATAACTGCGGATTCCGCATTGGCTATTGTCTTGAATACATCGCCTATATTAGCTGCATGAGCTATTTGAAAGTAGCTGTCCGGAACTGCTTCCACACTCTCAGGAAGGCCACTACCTTCATTTATTGGAATATCATAGTATTTAAAGCCTTCTTCATTCGCAAGTCCATGAGGCTTTCTCTCTTTTTCTTCTGCGGATCTGGTGTCGATAACTGTTGTAGTAGCAGTATTCTTTAAAAATTCAATATCTTTTTCTGATGGATAATTTGCCACATCGCTCCTAATCAGTCTGCCATACTGAGTAAAACGCTCAGTGCCATCAATTCTGTATCCGCCTAAATCTCGTGTGTTCAAGGTTGTTTCCAACAATGAATAAATTTTCCTATTCCATGCATTATCATAGCTTTCAATCATGCCTTTGCCAAGTTCAAGAGCTTTTAATTCTTTAAGGCACTGATCCACAGCTTCTGCGATAAACTCATCAGCCATGTCCTTGGTAAAAAAGAAAATATCTTCCTCCGGCACCGGGATAAAATACTCAGCCATTGACTTCATAAGCCAGTCAATATCGTAATGGCATTGGCTTGCTATTGGCTCATCATCGAATTTATCAGGCACTTTTATGTCATTACTAAGCCCATACCTTGTAGCTACATAAATGTTTATTATTGAATAGTCCTTATGAAGCTTCTCAACATTCCCCGGAATCATGGGATTCCACTTATATTTGTCATAAACAAAATGCCTGTAACATATATCCTGAACAAGATGAAGATAATAACCAAGATAAAGATCATCAGTCTTCATCAGTTCTCCGTATTTGGATCTGAAAAGCTCAAAATCATATGCTTTTTTATTTAATCCCCATAAAAATTTGTTTAAGTGACTTCCATTTCCTTTTCCTGCATCTGGTAGAATCGCCCCAAATTTGAGCCTGTTTATGTCTGAGAAGTCAAAATGTTTAGTAAGTTCACTGGTAATAGCCAGATGTATAATACTTGATGCCATATCTATAGCTCCTTTTGCGATTCATTTTCTACAACTTCAATCTTTTCCCGATATATACATATATTATAATAATCTTTATAAGCAATGTCTTAAAGAAAAAACGGAGGCTTGTAATGAAATCATTAGCAGAAGTAAAATTCATAGGTGATTCCTATGGTGATAATTACACCTGTGGTCTGACTATGCTTGGAAGCGGGACAATGTCCGGTTTTGAGCTGATAAACGATACAGAAGATGAAACACTTTACAGAAATACAGACGCAATCGAACTGAGCGTATCACATAAAAAGAGTTCTATGTACGACGCAACGGAAGTTGTAACCACAATTGAGAATAAGGGTACAAAAGCTGTCACAATGGAAATGCTGACATCAGTTCTTTTGAAAAAAATAAAAGCTGACAAAATTCACAGGCTATTATCTTTTTGGAGCGCTGAAGGCAAGCATCAGATTGATACTGTCAAAAGCCTTAACCTTGAACATTCATGGAGTAATCACGGATATAGAGTCCTAAAATTTGGAAATCTTGGTTCTATGCCGGTAAGACAGTACTTTCCATTTGTTGCTGTAGAAAATTCAGAAACACAGGAATTTACCGCAGTTGCGCTATACGCTCCAGCATCCTGGCAAATTGAACTTCTTGTAAAAGAGGGAGATACAATCACCATTTCCGGAGGTCTTGCTGACAGAGACTACGGACACTGGACCAAATCTCTAAAGCCCGGAGAGAAATACATCGCTCCCAAGGCTCTTGTGGCTACCGGTTCATCCCTGGAGGATGTATGCGACAAGCTGGTAAAGGCTCAGAATCCTGATATCAGCCCTGTTGACTTAGATATGGGCATTGTATTTAATGAATACTGCGCAACCTGGGGAAATCCAAATATAGACAATCTCAAGAAGCTGGCAGACAAAATTGAAGGAAAAGGCATCAAATACCTGGTCATGGATTCCGGTTGGTATGCCGACTGCGGAAACTGGTGGGATTACCGTGGCGATTGGACCATCAACAAAAAGCGTTTCCCCAATGGGCTAAAAGAGCTGACTGACTACATCAAAGACAAAGGAATGATTCCAGGAATCTGGTTTGAACTTGAGAACACTTCTCAGGAAGCGCCTTCTTTTTATGAAACAGATCATCTTGTAAAAAAAGATGGTGTGCCCCTTACAGTTGGCAATGTGCATTTCCTCGACATGCAGGACCCATGGGTAGATGCGCATCTCACAAAGTATGTTATCGATAATCTGAAGGAAAACGACTTCGGCTACATAAAGATTGATTACAACGAAACAATGGGCATGGGCTGCGATGGCCCGGAAGGAATGGGTGAAAATCTTCATCAGAAGGTTCTTGCTACGCAGCGTTTCTTTAAAAAGATGAAACAAGAAATACCAAACCTTGTAATCGAAAACTGCTCAAGTGGCGGACACAGGCTTGAGCCTTCATTTATGGAGCTGGCTTCGATGGCGAGTTTTTCTGACGCCCACGAATGCACATCACTTCCAATCATAGCCGCCAATATGCACAGAGTAATAAAACCATCTCAGAGCCAGATATGGGCTGTTATGAGAAAAGATGATAGTGATGAGAGAATCTGGTACTCAATATGCGCTACCTTCCTTGGAAGAATGGGCCTATCCGGTGATGTATATGATCTAAATGAGCATCAGTGGAAATTGTTGGATGACGGAATGTCTTTCTACCACAAGGTTTCAGATATCATCAAAGATGGCAAAACCACTCTCCTGACTGCAGAAACGGAAAGCTATAATGATCCAACCGGCGGACAGCTTGTTGTAAGGCGTTTTAAGGACAGAGCTCTTTTGGTATACCACAGATTTGAAAACTCTGTATCCCTTACGGATTATATATCTGACAAAAAAATAAAGCTTTCAGATTATGAAGTAATAGATAAATATGGTGATGCCCACACAGACTTTTCTGCAGAAGCTCTTTTGGTAAAAATCTCAGAATAAAAGCTGTACAATTACAAATTGCCTACAATACCAGATTGCATATAGAAATGGCTTAAAAACCACCTCAGAATCAATTTGACTCTGAGGTGGTTGTCTATCATTTTTTACTCTATTATCATTAGTTCCAGCCTTTGACTAAGCCCTTTTTTAATCCAAAGAGTGCTACAAGCATAAGCACAATACCAATTGGAAGACATATAAACCAGCTTCTGACGAAACCTGAAATAATATATGCCACAAAGGAAATTGCTGCTGCAGTCATCGCGTACGGAAGCTGTGTGGATACGTGCTTAATATGATCACACTGAGCTCCTGCACTGGCCATGATAGTTGTATCAGAGATTGGTGAACAATGGTCTCCGCATACAGCTCCTGCCATACATGCTGAAATTGAAATGATCATCAATTCATTTCCCATATTTGATCCAAAAACATTTACTACTATCGGAATAAGAATACCAAATGTTCCCCAGGAAGTACCTGTGGCAAAGGCAAGGAATGTTCCTATAACAAATACCACAGCAGGGATAAAGCTCATTATTGCCCCATTGTCGGTAAGGTTCTCAAAGATACCCGCCACATAAGTTGCTGCCCCAAGAGAATCGGTCATGGCTTTCAATGTCCATGCAAAGGTCAGAACCAAGATAGCAGGGACCATACTCTTAAAACCTTCAGGAATTGCATTCATGCATTCATTAAAGCCAAGAACTCCTGTTGCCAGGAAAAAGATTACTGTAATAATCAGCGCAGCTACAGATCCATATACCAATCCAACTGAAGCGTCAGAAGCAGAAAATGCATCAACAAATCCTACTCCATCAAAGAAACCTCCGGTATAAATCATTCCAATTACGCAGCAAACAATAAGTGCTACTATTGGAAATACCAAATGGATAACCTTTCCTTTTACTGAAACAGGAGGTGCCGGCTGATCGACCGCTCCCAAAAGTCCTCCATTATCATCTCTTGAGACCTTGAGCTCTTTTATCTTGCTATGCTCTTCTGCCTGCTTCATTGGACCATAGTCGAACTTCATACATGTGAGACCCAGCATCATAACTATCGTAAGAAGTGCATAGAAATTATAAGGAATCGCACGAACAAACAGTGTAAGACCATTAACTCCATCCACAAAGCCCGTTACTGCTGCAGCCCATGAAGAAATTGGTGCTATGATACACACAGGTGCTGCTGTAGCATCAATAAGATACGCAAGTTTTTCTCTTGAGATCTTATGCTTATCAGTTAACGGACGCATAACTGATCCAACAGTCAGACAGTTGAAATAATCATCTATAAAGATAAGCATTCCGAGAATGATAGTTGCTATCTGAGCTCCAACTTTTGTTTTTACATGGGTTACTGCCCATTTTCCAAAAGCAGCTGAGCCACCCGCTCTGTTCATTAACATAACCATTGTTCCAAGAACAACAAGGAATATCAGGATTCCAACATTCCAAGAGTCTGATAACTGAGCAATCATGCCATCAACAAAAACATGTTCAATTGTTCCTGTGAAACTGAAGCCTGAATAAAGCACCCCTCCAACAACAATACCGATAAACAGTGAAGAATACACCTCTTTCGTAATAAGTGCCAGTGCAATAGCTATAATAGGCGGAAGTAAAGACCAAAAGCTGTCAATAAACATAAGATTTCTCCTTCTTGCGTTAACACATTAAAGTTGTAAAATATATATTTTTATTATTCTCATATTAGCTACAACTGTCAATTATAAATTTTTAATATTTGATTCCATAATAACTATTTGTGTTACTGAGTGTACATGATAAAATTGTTAGTAGAGCACAATTTTCTTTGATTGTTGCAATATGAGGCAAGAAAGGATATGTATAAAACATTCAAAAAATCTCAGCAAACCGTTACTTCATTTTTAGATTACGATAGTCTTTTGGCTGAAAACAAGACAAAGACTAACGGATATTTGAATGTTGCTCTTTGGCTGTGTGCTTTAACAGGGCCGGCTCTTGCTCTGGGTGTATTTTTCGGTGTCTTTAAGGACGTCTCCTATTCCACATGCATATTGCTTTCACTATTTGTTATCATCCTGGCGTTTAGTCATTTTATTCTGGTACGACGCTTTCCCGAATCAGATCTAACAAGTGTTTACTCTTTATTCGTACTTGACCTTCTCTTGGCGTACATGGCTATTTCAAATGTATATCTACGTCTGACCTGGTTTCTTGTTCCTGTTCTTAGTCTTCTCTTTTGTAGCTATCGTGTTTACTTCGTTTCTGTGACGATAAATTACATAGTGATGGTGGTTATCACCTGGATAACGGCTCCATATTATGCTCTCCATCGCGCTGATTTTCTAACTGCTCCGGAATATTTTGGCAATGTTGTATGGGGATATACTATCGAAACACTTATAATGACAACTGCCGGATTAAGCATTGTCAGGACCTTCCATCGCTATTCAAAAGAAATATATAACAACTATGCCACTCTTAAAAATCGAGAAGGTATGCTTCAATCCTCAGTTGATACTTTGGCATCTATGGCCGGTATTTATGACAAGGTCAATCTTTTGGACTTCAGATCTATGACAGAAATGCCAATCACAGATAATGCTCAGCTCAGGAAAACACTTAACATCGATAAATGCGACCATACCAGCATGGTTATGAATATAAAGGATCAGATTGCTCCTGAACAGCTTGATAATTTCCTCAGCTTTACGGATCTTAAGACTCTTAGAGAACGTCTTTTGGACAAAAAATCCATCTATGGTGAATTTATAAATATCTCCACCGGATGGTTCAGAGCTCAATATATTACTGTAGAAACCAATGAAGACGGAATTCCTGTAAAAGTTATTTTTACTGTTCAAAACATCGAACGTGATAAGAGAAAAGAAGCTCAGCTGATTCGTATTGCTATGACTGATGAACTTACACATCTGTTTAACCGACGAAGTTACGATGATGATATCATGCTCTACAGAAACACTGGCCTTGATGACACCTTCACGCTTTTGTCTGCCGATGTTAACGGTCTTAAGAATACCAATGACACAAAGGGCCATGCTGCAGGCGATGAGCTTATAAAAGGTGCTGCTGATTGCCTTTCAGAAGCTATCGGTAATCTTGGAAAGGTTTATCGTACCGGAGGTGATGAGTTTATAGCTATCCTGCACATTGATGACTATAGGGAAATTTGTGAAGTGATCAAATCCAAATCTTCAATATGGCGAGGCGAATACTCCGACACTCTCTCCGTTTCTATAGGCTGTGCGAGCCACAACGAATTTCCTGATGCCACCATCGATGAACTGGAGCGCATTTCGGACAGACGAATGTATGAAGCGAAAGATAAATACTACCTCCAGAGCGGCATAGACAGAAGAAAACATCGGCAGAAGCCAACTAATTGAAAAGGATAGAATAACGACGAAAAAAGCGGGTCTGAGAAATTCTCAAACTCGCTTTTATTCAAGTCGAGGCGACAAGATTCGAACTTGCGACCTCTGCGTCCCGAACGCAGCGCTCTACCAAACTGAGCCACGCCTCGAAAGATATGTACTTTTTAGATAAAGCTGCTGATGCATGTTTCATGCATCAGCAACATTAAAGATTGTATTATTTTCTAGCGAAAATGTCAATCATTCATGGCATTTTCAGAAGAAGCAGACTCTTCGTTTTCAGAAGTAGCATCCTCAGCAGACGCCTTTTCTACCGTATCATTTCCTGCCAAAACAGATAAATCTTCCAAATCCTCTCTAAGGATTGTCATCATATCTTCCTCAGAAGGATTCTCTATTCCGGAAATTCTTCTGGCCTGATTAGTAATGATCTCCTCGAAGAGATTTCGTACTTCTCTGGCATTGGCAAAGTTATCGATGTTCTCAATCTTCTTGGCAGTTATGAGAGCTCTGATCTGATGCTTAACATCTTCATCGACTTTGTAATCGTACTTGTCACAGTTCATGTAGAAGATTTCTTCAAGTTCATCAATATTATAATCCGGGAAATCAATATATTTGTTGAATCTGGACTTAAGTCCTGGGTTACTCTCAATGAATTTCTTCATAGGAGCTGTATATCCTGCTACGATCACTACAAAATCATCTCTGTTATCCTCCATAGCCTTGAGGATAGTATCGATTGCTTCCTGTCCGAAAGCATCATCTTTCTGTGAAAGAGCGTAAGCCTCATCAATGAACAAAACACCGCCCATGGCCTTTTTGATCTGTTCCTGAGTCTTAATAGCTGTCTGACCAACATAACCTGCTACAAGTCCTGATCTGTCTACTTCAACCAGCTGGCCCTTAGAAAGAACACCTATCTGCTTATAAATTCTGGCTATTATTCTGGCAACTGTAGTCTTTCCGGTTCCTGGATTTCCTGTAAAAACAAGATGAAGGGAAACAGGAACAGCCTTAAGTCCCTGATCCTTCCTTGCCTTCTGCACCTTAACAAATGCAGCCAGTTCTTTTACATCATCCTTGATCGTAGATAGACCGATCAGTTTATCGAGGGACTCCATAGGATCCTCTTCAGGCTCCTTGGGCTCTTCTTCCTTGGGACTACTGATATTGGAATCAGCAGCAATAAGGTTTTTAGCCTCATCAAGTGCAACATTTGCATTTTTTATAGCATCATCAGCCGAAGTTGTTACAACGCTGCCTGGAGTATTTTGCTTCACTTCAGGCTTTACAACGTTATCCGTTTTATTCAATGTACTGCTTGTCTGTGAAAAGAAATCTCCATAGAGATTTCCAAGCAGATCTTTCTGCATGCTTGTAATCCTGTTAAGTGTTTCCAGTTCTTTTTCTCTTGAATTAATCATTTAAATTCCAACCGTTTCTGGAGAGGAATGTTCTATTCGCCACCAAAGAATTAATATCTGCACCAATTATAGCAGATGCCTTGGACTTATAGGTCTCCTGCTCAGCAGTTCCCATAGCCTTGTAGTAATCATACGCAGGCTTCTTGGTGCCGTCAAGTCTCTTTAAGCCCTGTGCGATATGGCTTTCCATCTCGTGAGCATCATCGGTTTCTCTAAAGAGGATAAAGCTCTTGATATATGGATTATTGGCAGCCATTGTATATGCATATGCTACTGATGCTGCCTGATAGTCATCACCATAATCAGATGTAAATCCAATTTCTGAAAGAGAAATATTTCTTACCTGTCCATACTGGTTCAGGAACTTGGACTGGCACATATAATCAGTCAAAAGATAAATATTCTCCATTGTAATATATGGAGTAGTAATCTTATTTGTTACGTAGATAGCCTGCTGCTTCCATGTATATGGATCATACAAAGGTGCATTATATGGATGGAATGAAAGTCCCCAGTCCACATTACCTTCTCTCAGCATGTAGTAGTTAAATCTGTCAAGGAAGTCCTTGGACAAAGAGCAGCCCGGATTGGATTTTCTCTGCCATTCCTGGTCTATTGAATTGTAAATGATAGCATTGGCGTTAACTGCCTTAATCTCGTTGTAGAAGATACGGAAAGCCTTAACATATTCATTTACATTAAGCTCAAGGTTATCAGAGCTCATGTAATACCATTCTGTTCTTGCATTTACTTCGTTTCCGATTACCCAGTTATCAACTGTGCCATATGCACCACTTGAATATCTCATGGCAAGGAAAGCAGCTATTGCCTTAAGGTGCTTGGTTCCGCCCTCTTCCTTAGTATTCATGGCATAGCCGGGACATACGTGAGCATCTCTTGAAAGAGGGTGAATAAGATCAGCAGCAGCAGGATTATCTGTCTTGTTATTAAGAATTGTCATTGTAAGCTGGAATCCACTGATGTCACACCACTGAACGAAAGCATCGTACTGGGCAATGCCTGTTGGGCTGAAATAATAATCCACACCATCATAATTAAAGAGGATTGCACCAGGAGTAGTCGCATCGCAGACAATATCGCTCATGTAGAGGTTATAAACCATCTGCGCAACACCAAGATCCTTGAATGTACTTGCCTCTGCATCATTTGGAAGAATACCCTTTATTCCGTGATCGTTTCTGGCAGCGGTCTGATAAGCATTGCTCTCAGGATTGGTGATATAATGCTCATCACTCACCTGATTCATTGAGCCGCCTTTCTTTACAGCCACTAAAAACTTCTTGGAAAGATTTGACTCGCTTGAATTGTAATTAAGTGGGAATGTAAATGTAGCTGACTTTCCACTTTCTGTGGAAGCTACTACAGTTCCAACAGTACCATCTTCGTAAACTTCATCAGCATAAAGATAAAATTTTCCGTCATCAGAACCAGGAACGCTCTTACAGGATACATTTACAACTATTTCTTTTCCCTGTATGAGACAGCTGTCAATTGTAACAGCCCTTCCTTCTGCCAATGCAACTGTTCCTGCATTACCGGAAACAGCCCCAGCAAGATGTGCTCCGCACAAGACAGCAGCAGCCGTAGAGACAGCTACCATCACTTTTTTCATTAAACTAATCTTCTTTTTCACACTTTACCTCCAAAACTCATAAGGACTTAAGCCCTGGCAATTGCATCAGCAAATATCTCAAGGCTTTCTGTATCAGTTTTATGAACTGCACTTTTTATTGTAAGACTCTCTTCGATAATTGTCACGTTTTTAAGTAAAGAAAGCTTTTCTGTCATAAGTTTTACAGTTACAGGAGCCCAGGTTCCATTCTGTGCCAGAGCAAAAATCCTGTTCTGTACCCCAAGCGCAGCCATATCGTGCAGGAAGCTCTCCATTGGAGGATAAATACCATTATTGTAGGTAGGGCACATAAGAACTATCTTTTTGCAGCGCCATACCTCACCGATAAGATAAGAAACATCGGTTCCCGAAACATCGCATACCTTTACCTTTTTATCTGACTTTTCGCAAAGCATTGATGCAACGGCATCAGCAGCACTCTTGGTATGTCCATAAAGACTTCCATATACAAGAAGAATGTCATCTGTCTCCGGTTCATAGGTGCTCCACTTTTGATATTTCTCCAAAAGCCATGCAATATCCTTTCTCCAAACCGGTCCATGAAGGGACAACAGCATCTGAATATCAAGACCTGCTGCCTTTTTAAGAACTGCCTGCACCTGCATCCCGTATTTTCCGACAATATTAGCATAATAGCGTCTTGATGAATCAAGGAAGTCCTTTTCATAGTCATATTCATCTGCAAAAATTCTTCCATCAAGAGCCCCAAAGGTTCCAAATGCATCTGCGCTAAAAAGAGCTTTCGTCTTCTCGTCATAAGCCATCAGCACCTCAGGCCAGTGAACCATCGGCGCAGTAATAAACTTGAAATTGTGTGCTCCTGTAGAAAGAGTATCTCCTTCCTTTACTTCAAGCTTATTAAAGCCTTTTGCCTCAGGGAAAAACTGTTCCATTATGGTAAAAGTCTTGGCATTTCCAACCACAGTAACATCCGGGAAGACTCCCACAAGGGCGCTAATAAGAGAGCAATGATCTGGTTCCATGTGCAGGACTACGAGGTAGTCTAACTTTTTCCCATCAAGGCAAGCCATTACATTTTCCATGAACTGATCTGATACACTGATATCTGCGGTGTCGAAAATCGCAGTCTTCTCATCATCAATAAAATAGCTGTTGTAGGAAACACCTTCCGGTATCGGGAAAAGATTTTCAAATCTCTCCAACCTTCTATCACTTCCACCAATCCAATATATTCCTTCCGTTATCTTCTTCGTTCCGTTCACGATTCTTCCTCCAATCTTTTTCCTAGTTTTCTTTAAACTCTAAAATAGTCTTTTCAACTATCCTGATATCAATTGGTTTGGTAACATGTGCGTTCATTCCTGCATCAAACGCCTGTTGGACATCGTCTGCATACGCATTTGCTGTCATAGCGATAATAGGGATTCGCTGAGACCAGTCCGTTCCAAGGGCTCTTATGGCTGCTGCCGCCTCGTAACCGTTCATTATAGGCATCTGAATGTCCATAAGGATCATGTCATAATCACCCTCTTGAGCATTCTTGAACATTTCGACAACTTCCTGTCCATTGCAGCCTCTTGTTACAGTAGCGCCCTCCATATCCATAAGTTCTATAAGAATATCAGCATTGATATCATTATCTTCTGCTGCCAGGAATTTCATACCCTCAAGAGGATTCTTGACTTCTTCTACTACCTGGCTCCTCTGTGTTATCTCTTCAATCGCCTGCTTAAGATTAACCACGAAAACAGGCTTTTGGATAACTTCATTACCGCCTGCTTCCTTGATCTTATCTGCATTCTGCTCATAGTTCTCGGTTACAGCTATAATGAGGCTATTATTTCGTCCATCTTTTCCTCTGATTTCCTTAATAAGATCCGGAACAGAGATATCATCTATGGTTTCATCAATCAGGATAAGATCATAGTGTTTATTTTCTGCAAGCTTCTCGTTGATCATCTTGATAGCTTCAAGGCCGCTATATGCACACTCTGCGTTGATTGCTTCATTAGCATAGCCAACTCTGTGCTTGGCATCCTCTTCCATGTCTCCATTTACTACCAGCATCGAAGATATACCGTGAGCCTTCCAGAAATCCACATCTCCGGATTCCACAGCCTTAAGTCTAAGGTTAACTATGAAGGTACTTCCCTTTCCTTCCTCAGACTCAACTCTTATTGTACCGCCCATGAGTTCTACGAGACTCTTGGTAATTGCCATTCCCAGTCCGGTTCCCTGAATAGTCTTGGTGGCACCCTTCTCTTCTCTTGAGAATGCATCAAATATCTTATCCTTATACTCAGGCTTCATTCCGATTCCGTTGTCCTTTACTACAAAGGTAACATTCTGGAATCCTTCTGAAGAAGATGATGATTCACTTATATTAAACTCAATCTTTCCGCCTTCCGGCGTATACTTAACCGCATTTCCAAGGATATTCATGAGTATTTCATTGATTCTCTGCTTATCGCCCATGAAAATCTCATGTTTCATTTCTCCAACGGTCAGGATATATTCCTGATTCTTGGCCTTTGCCTGGAAGCTTATTACTGAATTAATTTCCTCCAGCAAAAGACCTATCGCCATTTCCTTTATATCAAGCGTTGTCTTGCCGCTTTCAATCTTACTCATATCAAGTACATCATTAAGAAGTGACAAAAGATTGTGTGAAGCAAGACTTATCTTGTGTGTATACTCTTTTACCTTGTCAGGTTCCTCTGCATGCTTATCAATAAGTAGATTGAAACCTGTTATCGCATTCATCGGCGTCCTGAAATCATGAGACATGTTCGCCAAGAAGCTAGTCTTAGCCTTATTGGCAGTCTCAGCTGCATTAAGAGCCTCCTGAAGCTGATGATTTCTCTTTATCTCCTGGGTTCTGTCATAAAGCGCTATGGCAGTACGTTTTCCGCCATCATCTATGGTACATACCATTACAACACGGTAATACATGTTATCGCCGGTCTTAATATTCGTGAACTTAAGCTCATCTATTACAGCAGCTTCACCCTTCTGTCTGCAATATTCCAGCGCCTCTTCAATAGCAAGAATGTCTTCTCCTGATTTAATATGGGCTTCTTCAAGCTTCCTGATATCCTCTTTAACCTCCTGTAAAGGAATTCCAAGAACTTCCTCAATATTTGAAGTAATAAAGCTTGGCGTATAGGTATCATCATCAAGCACCACCAGAATGTCGTTATTTTTTTCAACAACAAAGTCAAAGAGCCATTCTCTGTAGTGAATATCGTTGTCTTTCATATGAAGATCCTGCTCGCTGCGCCTGTTGATCTCCTGAACCATTTCATTTAGCTGTCCGGCCATTCCCACCATGGCCTCAGAAAGAGCTCCGATTTCATCATTATATTTGTCATTATTTGTCACATTAAAATTACCCTGCTGAATCTGAGCCGACATATCATTAAGGCTCTTGATTCTAAGGCTCAGCCGGTTAGCATAAAGAGAAGCAACAATGTATGACAGAATAAACAATATGATTGCTAAGATGGAATTAGATACTAACAATGAAACTACATCTGCGGTCATTTCATTTCTATCCACATAGAAGTACAGATTCCATCCATTTTCTATACGTTTAGAAGAAGCAAGAAAGTATTTCTTTGTTGTAACAAAGTCACCATTAACCGTATCAAGCTGGTCACTAAAGGCAACCTGAGCTATTTCCGAATCAAGCTCCTTATTTTCTATAGCCTTATGTAATATAAGCCCTCTTTCACTGTTACCTATGATAATTCCATTATCAAGATAGCTGGCCTGATTGACCATGGAAAAGAACTGTTCATTTCTTACCTTAAGTACAATCATGCCAACAAGTTTTGAAGATGATCCAGAATCCAATAGGGCCTTTATAACGTAAACTCCGCCCTCTGAATCTGTAACCCACATGATACTGTACTCATTTCGGCATTCTTCGTACCATACCTTTTCATCGTCAGTTTTGGGAACTGACAAAAAGTCTCCTATGTGATCAGTACTGATGAGATCCGAGTACAGCATTATGGACTCTATTCCATTATCACTGCTCAGATAGTACCATATGGTCGGCTCTATATTATTGTTAAGTTCTTCCGTCAAGGCATATGGATTACTTGCCGCGTGCTCCAGCGCTACCCTTAGACTTTCCTCATAGGAAAAGAACTTGATAACATCGGTCTCTCTTTTGCAATTACTCTCAAGTCCATTTGCTATTACTTGAGCATTTCCCTGCATTGCAATCTGAGTTTGCTGGATAAGATTATTTTTGGCAACCACATACATATAAATGCCAAGCACTATAATAGGCGCTACGATGAGCACTGCAAGAATAGTTCTAAGCTGGTTCTTTATACTATATGTCCATTTACTCCCTTTTTCTGCACTCATATGGATACCTCTGGTTGACACTGTTTACAGTAACTCTAATTCTCGGTGAGAATCTGCCTGACCTCATCATCTATAACCTGAAACGCAATCTCTATAGATCTATCTCCCAAAACCACCTTCTGTAATTCCTGTCCTAACACTTTATATATCTCACTACTATGTGCTCCCCACTCTGTCCAGGGCATCATCACATGGCTTGTGGTAGTAAGCGGTCTTATGTAATCAAATTCTGTAGGATTGTCAAAACGTACATCTTTGAGATATGTCTGGCTGCCCTGCCTATCTTCCCAAAGTGCTTGCTGTCCTTGTTCGCTGGCTATAGCTTTAAGAACCTTTACCGCCAGATCTTTGTTTTTAGCATTTTTATTTAAGCCAAATCCGTTATTACATCCTCCAATAAGCATTGTTTTTCCTAGCAATTCTGTAGAAAGCGCCATGGTGCCCATCCTGATATCGGGATTTGCCTCTTTTATCCTGTTATAATCATAAAGCACTCCCTGATACATAAGGCTATCACCGGCAGCAAATTCAGAAATTGCAGCCGTATCGTCCATAATACACATTTCTCTTGTGTATACTTTGTGATTTAATAAATCCTGCCATCTCCCCATATAAGGTCTTATATCATCCTTGAAGCTGGCTCTTCCATAAGCCACTCTGTTACCAAAGTTCTTACCTTCTTCAGTAGCAAAAAAGCTTGATCCAAGCATTGCCATTGCACTATTGGCAACCATTTCTGAATCTTTGAATCCTGCTGACATGGGTTTTATCCCCATATTTTCCTGAACATAATCACACAGATCAAGAAATTCATCAAAAGAAACCGGGATTCTTCTTCCGGTCTTTTCAAGAAGGTCTTTGTTGTAAAACACACACAGATAATCACTTGTACACGGAACAGCATATATTCTGTTGCCGTACATGAAGGTCGTTCTTCCAGTATCATCAAAATTATCACAGAGGTTGGTAATATCCTCTATGTACCTGTTCTTTGCGTGTTTTTTGGCCATAGTAGGAGAAAGCATCACTATGTCTGAAGCCGTCTTTGAAGAAAGCTGCGAGTCCATCAGGTACTCATAGCTTCCCTTAGATATATATCTATAATTGAATTTACAATCTGGAAAATGTTCGGCAAGATACGCCATAAGATTTTTGACACAGTCCGGATTTAGCCCGCCTGATATTGTTACCAGTTCTCCGAGTGCTGTTTCTTCATTAAAATCAGCTACACCACTATCATATTCTTCGTAATTTGGCGCAGCTTCATCAGAGCGTACATCTGACTGTCCACAGCCTGACAATACGCCTGTACCTAAAACACACAAGCTAAGTAAACAGGAAAGTATAGTCTTTAACTTTCTAGTTCTCATATGCCCCTCATAAGCACACTTGGCACTAAAATTACCTTATCAATACCTTCTTTAATTCACCCACATATATTATGTGATAATCATCATTCTTATAAAACTCTTGTGGAATGGATGGATCTACAAAGCCATCCTTAATAATTTCTGACTTATATATTACCTTACAGATAAGTACATTACTGGATTCTTCAATGTAGGGCACTCCTTCATAATATCCAACATTTAGTCTGGCACCCTTTATTTTGTCCTCATCCTTGCCTGATACGGCCTCCAGGTATTTCATTGCGCCGCGGTATTCATTATTATCTAAAAAACTAAGAGAGTACTCGCCAGACTTATCGATGAGTTCTCTGGTAAATCTGTCCTTTCTGACACAGATTAAGGT
>JAEEGL014060647.1_pt1 | contig 16448 bp, 12 predicted proteins | sample 9134231 | NCBI WGS metagenome assembly JAEEGL01 (sample SAMN16246548, study PRJNA631951) | gut metagenome | biome: gut microbiome; feature: rumen; material: fiber-attached | host: Bos | place: Iran: Karaj | collected 2018-10
CTTTAACTCAGTTTCAGGAAGTTGATCGGTATAATCATTCTCTCTAAATGTAACTTCCACCATATAGGTAGCAGAATCAGACTTGTATGCATCTCCCAGGAAATCCATCTTGGATATTCTATGGAATATTATGTCTTTCTCGGGATTCATAAATGCAAAATTATCTCCGCTTAAATCCTCTTTAGCTTTTACAAATGCAATTATGATCGAGTTATACTTAAGATCGGCGACTTTCTTCCTGACATCATCAGGAACGTTATTATATGCCGCAGTCATTTCCTGTACAGGTATTGTAGAAATCAGTCTATCTGAAACAAACTCAATGCCTTTGTCAGTAATTACCTTGAATTTCCCATCATTATTCTTTTCGACAGACTTAACGGAATTATTAAGATATATCTTGCATTTTTCTCCCAACTTGCGCGCAAATCCCCTGGGCACAGCCTCAATTCCGCCCTCCTTTGGAAAATGGAAATACAGCTGATGAACATATCCTTCGACCGTTTCGCCCGAAGCACTGCGCATTATCTCCTCATCGGTAGGCTGCGGAATACGTTCAACCATCTGAGTGTCCATAAATGCCGGATCATATTTCCAGATTTTTTCATTATAAGGTCTTAAATATGTATTGGTGATACCTTCACCAAAAGTTTTCAAGAAAAACTGAAGCATGTTCTGAGGTTCATATCCCCTATAAGGATTGGCTTTAAACATACTTACGCAATAATTAAGATCATCCTTGGGCAGTTTTGAAAGATCATTTTCGAACGGATACTGAACCCATCTGCCTTTATATATAATCTGATTTGAACGCTTAAGATCATTCTTATCATCAAGTACCGATACCATAAGCTCGAGCATTTCCTTATCTTTTGAAAAAAGAATGTGCGGACCGATATCATACGTATACCCGTCCTTCCTGATGCTGCGACAAAGCCCTGCAATATCATCATCCTTTTCAATTATATCTATGCGCTCGATATCTTCCCGATTCTGAAGAAAATATGCAAGTGATATGCCGGAAAGTCCGGCGCCTAAAATTGTGATTTCCATGCAACCTCCTAAAGATGCCATATAGAAGCAACAGTTACCGAATTAATATGCTTCTCAATTCATATGCCACATTGTGATAGAATCCATCATTAATATGATATGGCGTACAACCATATGGAAATCCTTCATACGAGAAAAAAGATTTTTCTTCCCTTGGATTAATAACAATGGAGCCCGGACAGTTATCTATAAAGAAGTCATAATACTGATCTATTTTTTCATTTATAGCCTGTAGCCTTTCCTGATTCAAAAAGTTGACCGTTCCCGTATACACCCCGTGTTTCAATGATAAGTGATTCCGAACCAAAATAATATGGTCAGGAGAAGTAACCTCTAATAAACAACATATGAATTTTCTACATGCATCTTTAAAAAGAGTATCAACCTCATCACTCAATCTATCAAGTCGTTCTACCACTTTATCATAATTGTTTTCGGTCTCATATAATTCACTCCACGTAAAATATGATTCACCTAATTTGCCAATATCATACCTTTCTTCAAGAAAGTCAATAAAGACATAATCGCTTTCGGATGGATCAATCACTTTCATGAAACTCTTATTAAAATCATTCTCCAACCACTTTTTTCTATTGGAATCTTTTATATCCTGCATATTTACTTCTTTATCTATCGGCGCCGACATTAGACTTATAACAGAAGAAAACTGTTGGTGAATCCTTATCTCTTCAAAAGAATGATACGCCAACCAAACCTCTCTTCTAAGGCTATAACTGCCAATAATATATTGTTTATCAAATAAATCCGGATATCGCTTTTTATGACAGTTTTCTATTGTGTCAATTAATTCCAACGCTTCTGAGTCTTGTTCACCAGCCATATTGGGCCTAATTGAATCAACAGCTGCTAAAGCCGTATCAATCGAAATAGTCCGCAAAGAAGCCTCCAGAGAATGATCAAAATTGTTATCATTGGCAAAGTAATCAAACTGCACATCAAGACATATTGGAATGGATTTCCATGCCTTAACCGTGTTTACTAAACTACCACCTCTCTGAGCATGATAAAAATATAAAGGTTCAAATACTTTTACAATTTTAGATGCCTTCCATATTAAATAATGCAAAACCGCTCTATCTTCAGCGGCACTATTGGGCGTAACAATACTATTTCTAAGAAACAAGTCCCTTTTATATAGTTTCCCATTTGAACTTACTTCAATCATATTGAGTATCTCAGGATTTTCGGAAAAGTTCATTGCATGATCGAACATGATTGGCTTTGTCATAGCATATTTTTCTACGATTTCGCCTTGACTATTGAAATGATAGTTTAATCGATCGCACATAGCTATCTCTGCGTCACAATCCACTATAGCTCTATGCATCTTCTCCAAATAGGTCAAATCCCACCAATCGTCTGAATCGATAAACGTTATGTACTCGCCTTTAGCATTTCGTACGCCTTCGTCTCTTGCTGGTCCTAATCCTTTGCTGTTTTGAAAAATGCGACGAACACGACTGTCCTTTTTCATCCATTTTTCTTCGCGTTTAATCGTCCCATCTGAAGAATTTCCATCAACTATTATGACTTCAAAATCTTTATAGGTCTGATTTACTATAGAATCCACACACCTGTCAAAGTATAAGTCAACATTAAATGTTGGTACTATAACGCTTATCATGTTATATGTATCTCCCTACATTTCTAAACCAATTCTCTGTCAGTAACTTCATAATATCCAATTTGGTCACGCTTCACTCCCAATTCAATCAGTTGTCTCATACAATCCATAAAATTGACTTGATTAGCAATCACAAAAAATGCATCCTGATATTTCTTTACAGCTTCTTGTGGACTAATAACATCAATTCCCATGTATTTCATGCCATTACTTGCCTTATTATCGCAAAAGCATTCAACTGATATATTATTCTTTTGAGCATATGCATATAATATTCTTCCAAATTTACCGGCACTAAAAATAACTATGCTTTTTCCTGTTAGTTCACCAATAAGTGTCGTCAGATACTGATCCAATACCTTTATAGAATAAATCAAATAGGATTTATAGGCCTCTGCGTCGTTTATTAACATCATAAGTTCTCTATACTCATGAATTCCTATGAGTTTAGGCGAAACGTAGCCCGCATCATACCCCTTCCTTATATCCGAAATCCAGTTATCTATTATTTGAAGTTGCCTCTCGCTAACATCAATGCCCTTGTTGGCAAGCATTTCAATCCACCGCCTTATAGTGAAAAACATCTTGTCATAATATATCATCCAATGTTCCGGCATAATAGTTGGTGTATTTTCCAATATGTTTTTTACAAAAACAAACTCATTATAATCCTTTTCTAAACCGTTAAGGTTTTTCATAGAGGCGTTCTCATTGTCAATTCTATAGTAATAAAACGAGGAATCCAAATACATAGCCCTTTGGGCCCTTAACATCGTCTGCCATTGAAAACCATGGTCTTGATATGAGGCACCTTTTGATTCATTAAGTTTAACTCCCTTTTTTACAAGAAAGTCTTTTTTATATATACCATTCCACATACAATGGTCAAACCAATTGACCTCCGGATGCTTTGAAACATCAATAATAGTCCCATACAATTTTTCATACCCAGGCATTCTAAATACTCTTTCTTCTTCAAAATACTTTTCTTCACCAATGCTCACAAACCTGGTATGATTTCCTTTAACGTAATCAAGATTATATTCCTCGGCTACATTATACAGTTTTTCAAACATATCATTTTTTATATAATCGTCTGTTTCAACAAATCCAATATATTTGCCAGACGCTTTTTCAATTCCAATATTATATGCGTATCCACAGCTACCTTGTGTATCATCTAAGAGTATTACTCGACTGTCTCTGTTTGCGTACTCTTCAATTATTTCTCTGGTTCCATCAGTAGAAAAAGCATCTACGCAAATAATCTCTATATTAGGCAACGTTTGATTTATCACACTTTCTACACATTCCCTAATATATTTTTTTACATTTTTAGATGGCATAACAACCGATACTTTTATTTCGCTCATACATTTTTCCCATGCCTTTCAATAAATATATCTATATCAAAAAAATCTTCATAGTTTTCTTTTATCTTTTCAACAGGCCAATTCCACCAAGCAATTTTATTAAGTATTTCTATCTGGTCCTCGCTGAATCTGAATCTTAGAATACGTGCAGGATTACCAACAACAACCGCATAATCAGGTATGTCTTTTGTAATAATACTTCCAGCGCCAGCAATAACACCATTTCCTATCCTAGCTCCATTTGTTATTAAAACATTCGCCCCCAACCAAACATCATTTCCAATAATTACTTTCTTGTTTATTGCTTCCCAATTCCCTCTTTTTTTCCATTTGAAATCGTCAAAATTTGTGGCTGCAAAGAGAAACTCATGAGAAGAAACAGCATCTAGTATATGATTCCCCACAACAGCACAACCGGGTGCGAAACTACAAAACGAGCCTATATGATCTATTAATGGCTCATAGTTTTCTACAAGTGGTCCGTATGAATATCTTCCCACCACATTTTTCTTCGGAATTATATCTTTATCATTTTTCCTTTCTGTATCGACTAAGAATTTTACGTTCTCTATTGGCACGTTATGCATCAATTCAGAACACACTTGCGGATTGTCACTAGTGAGTAAAACCGTTGTATTATTCAAATCCATTTTAGACAACTCGCAAATTGGTAAAATATTCTTATTATACTTACATAATCCATTATCCGCAGCAGCATACTCTTGTATTCCAAATTGGTTGTTTAAAATATTTTTGACAACTAACCCGCGCTTGCCAAGCGGACAAATAATAAATTGATCAATCCCGCTATCAATACATTCTTTTAAAGTTTGAGTAACAAAACTCTCAAATTCCATGACGTCTCCCAATATCAATCTATAAAACAAATATCATCTATAGAGTTATAAGTTTGTATCTTCTTGTTAAACAATATTTCTCCTGTATGTTCCCTAACCCACCAATAGTGCAATACATGCATCATCACTGCATCATTACAAAAATTTACTTCTTGATTACGATAAAAAATCTCATTTATATACGCTTTTAGTCTCTCTTCAAGATAATCGTTTTTTGTTTTGAGTGCAGCTCTAAATTCAAATAATTTTCTGTCATTTCTATCAATATCAATATCAAAAACACTTTTTAATGATTGTGCAACTATATTCGAATACTCGTCGTTAATAATATCCATTTTTTCGTTAGAGATATTATTATCGCCTTCGTAGTATTCTCCTAATACTTCCGGTATATTCTCTATTTTTGTAATCCGCATCAATTCTGTCCAAAGTTTAAAATCTTCTATACTGCTGTTTTTATCATATTTATATCCTATATCGCTGAATAATTCTCTACGCATCATTACTGTAGAATGGCACATATTGCAGTCAAACAGCAGAATTGCTCGACATTTATCATATTTTCTGGCAGGACAATGAATCCAATCATTTCTGCCAAAATGATGTTGCCAAGTTCCCAAAACTCCTACATCTTTATTCTCCTCCAAATAAGCCACCTGCTTTTCTAGTCTTTCTTTATGAGCCAAATCATCTGCATCCATTCTAGCGATATAATCACCATTCGCTTCACCAATGCCAATATTAATCGATTCAGCCAGGCCTTCTCTTTTACCATTGGTTATCAATTTTATTCGGGAATCTCTTTGCATATATTTCTTTACTATATCGGCAGTTTCGTCCGTAGTAGTATGTTCATTGACTACCAGCAATTCCCAATCTGAAAATGTTTGATTTATTATGCTATCTATCGCATAGTGTATTCTGCTCGCAGCATTATATGTTGGCATAACGACACTAACTTTATGCTTCTTTTTAACATATGCAGTTCCTATTCCTCTTCTTTCAGGCAAAAAGATAATCGAATACATTTGTTCTGCTGTGTTCTTTTTTAAATAATCTAACCAGACAGAATAATGCTCATTTCCAATTGAATAGTCTTTGGGAATGTCTAAATCATGAAAAAGCGCTTTCTTGCCAGTATCATAAACTTTTTTAATATTCTGCCATTCCTTTTGCTTTATTATTGAGTTAATTACTTCAACTATCGCTTTTTCGAAAAAACTATTTTCATAATATTGAAAAAGATTCCTTGCCTTTAAACCACCTGAAATTTCTTTCAAAGCTGAAATAAAAAGAATACTTGCATTTCTTCCGGCATTATCTTGTGTGCTAATGCCTGTATTAATCCTATAATAATATAATGCTTTATCAATATACGCTATATGTTTGGCACACACTAATGCCATAGACCCAAAGAATTCATCATTTGCATCGGCCAGGCTTGAGAACATAATGTGATTATCAACAATAGTATTCTTTCTAAAAGCTTTATTCCAAATGTTAGTTGAAAACATTTGAAATATGTTATTAGCATACTTCTCTGGTGAAAAAGGATTTTCTTGTGGGATTAACTCGTCTTTGTAAACCCAATCAATATTCGATTTCTGCTTTGTTTTATCATTATAGTATTCCGCTTTAAAGGCTATAATATCGCATTCAGTATCCTCTATCTGATTGAATATTGTAGAAAGTAATGATTTGTTTACACAATCGTCTGAATCAACAAATATCAACCACTCACCTTCTGCGTGTTCAACTCCCACATTTCGCGCGTTACCAGCATTTGAATGCTTTTCTTCTAATAACATAATTCTGTTATCATAACGCTGATATTTCTTTATAACCTCACAAGAAGAGTCAGTTGAACCGTCATCAACTACAATCACTTGATAATTTGAATAATCCTGAGAAAGAATACTTTCCAAGCATTCTCCTATATAGTCCTGTGAATTATAAACCGGAACAATGATTGAAAATAATATATTTTGACACATATTCACTTCAAAAACTCCTGATATTAATAACCCGCTCTAAGATTTCTCCACTCATCTGTAACACTGCAATAATTACATGCATTAGAATATGGAATTCGCAAAAAACTGTGGATTTTCTTTTTTAGATCACTTGAATATAAATCTACATACTCTATATTTTCCTTACCAATACCCAAATCGTACAATGATGCTGCTCTGGCACATGGAAATAGTTTGCCATGATGTAAGGTTTTGCACATTTTAGACGAAGGACATTTGTAATATCGTTCTATAAGGAGATCTTGAGGATCCAAATGCTCACTTGCTTTACCTGGGTCAGTCCAAACAAGATCTTCCATAACAACGTGTCTTATTTGGCTATCTTGAAATAATCTTACCAATTTGTCGGCATTATAAGACTTTTCGTATTTACTAATTCTTACACATATCCTTTTATCCTTTAGTATGGGTATTAGTTCGTCTTTGGGTATAAGCGTTCCATTGGTAGTTATCTCAATCTCATCTGCATATCCTTTGTCAAGAATATGTTTGAGTACATCTCCAAGATAGGGATAACAGAAAGGTTCCCCACCAATCAACTCTAATATTATGATTCGATCTACTGTTGTTGCTATTTTATCAATATCCGATAGTACCTCATCCAAAACGGAAGGTCCCGGCTTTTCATATAATGGCATTAGGTTGTTGCAACCTTCGCATTTTAAAGTGCAGACAGTGGTCAATTCGACTACCAACCGTGGCAAAATCACCGAGCCCTCCTTGCGGGACAAGTCCGTGATTTCCGCCATATACTTATAAGCTTCATGATCGGTATTTCTAATTCCTCGATATCTCAAAACTGTCTCTGCCATTGCACGAATGGGCTCACTGATCATATGAGATTCTATATCCGTTTTTATTGTCTCTCGTTGTCTTCCGACCCATACTATTTTATCTTGAGATACTCCATGCTCCAATAAGATCGAATTAATACTTCTTGCCAAAACTGCTTCCGAAACTGAAACTACTATGTAATCAAAATAGTAGTTTCCTATTTCATCAGACGATACGATCGGAAATCCCCATTTACTCATTGTCTCGCTTCTTTTATCAACCCATGCAACAATATCACAATACCCTGTGGCTTTCAGTTGGTGATAATATGCCTGTCCAACATCTCCCGCGCCGTATAAAACAATTTTCGCCCCCGGCGGAACGGCATCAAACGGAAATACCCAGTCTTTTTTCAAAACATAATTCGATTCGTATTTTTCAAATTCGTTTCGCACGTTTTCTCTCCTAAAACAATCTGTATTTCGACACCAATCATTTAAATAACCGTTAAGCTCAGATCCGTGAACATCCCGCGTATCTGCTCATTTTTTAGTCGGAATGGCATATAAAACCAGTGCATCGGCAGTAGCATGATTAAATCTCATATAGTACCGATAAGAATTATTCTTACCGGTTATCTCTTCGACTATTCTGACATAGTCCACCAAAGCATTTCTATCAATCCCGGCAGATATTATTAGGCGCGGATTATTGTTGGCTATTGTTTCCTTGGCCCCAAACAATATTTTATTAATTGAATTCCCTATACATATTTTTACAATAGTAATACGGTTATTACCCGTTTCAAGTAATAATTCATCAACTGTTTTAACTGACAGCATAACCGCATCACCGGATTCACATAATCCCGTTGATTGGTCGGAGATCGTAAAAGAATCTATTCCGTTATGATCGCTACACCCGACATGACAAATATTCACATTTGGGTTATTACTATATTTTCGGACCAATATTTCGCACATTTCCGGAAGAACTTCAACAGCAACTACGGTATATTGATCAATTCCCGAAGCAATGAACTCGTCTATAGATTTTCCGTCATATGCTCCAATATCCAAATAATTTTCACTACTGTTTAAATTAACTACATCATTATCAAAAAAAGAAACAGGTTTCGCAAATACGTCCTGTATATATTGTATATTCCCGGTTACTTTTGCATTGAGATATGCAACAAAATTATCCCTGGACAGATTATCTGCCAGCATACTATAAGTATATTCCAGACTTTTCTCATTGTACTTTATAAACTCATGGTTTATGCTTATATCATTTCTAACTATATCCGTAAAGACCCATATCCTATCAATAATGGGATTTTTCCTAATGTCATTGATCAATTCATAACAGGCATGACCTACTACAACTGAAAACAAAGTGTTTTTCTGTTCGAGTTCCTGCAATGTAAAAATAGGTATAGTCGGATCAATTCTTTTGTCAACGTTATATGGAGACACGTTAACAAATAGCCCAGATATTTTTATTCCGCCTCTTCGCAATCTGTCCACAACACCAACCGCTACAGAACCACTTCCCCAAATGTAAATAGGCGTATTATTTCGCATAGTATATTCTGAAATATCAGCAAGTATTTCGTATCTGTCGTTGCTGATCTGCTCGACAAATGACATCGGTATATTCCTTTCAAGTGTTTGTTTTACCTTCTTTATCAGGTTTTGTACTCTATATATCTTCTTCCGTCAGCTATATGGGTTGATACAAAACCAACTTTTTGATATGTCTTCCACGCTCTTTCATTTAATACATCAACTGTAGTAAATAGTGTGGTTTCTCTTGGAAGTTCCTCTATAATGCTGCTTAAAAGAAGAGTTCCTATTCCCATGTTACGGTATTCCCTTTTTACTCCTAATATAGATAAAAATACTCTATCCTCGACATATCGATTTTTTATGTATGCTGCTATAAGCCCAGCAATTTTTCCATCAATGATAGCAACGTATCCATCTGCTCTTTTTATTATTTTATCTACATAATCATCTATCGAAATGTTCATTTTATTCTCAAGAGGAATGCTTAAAAATGGATCTATGTCTTTGATTATTAATTCTTTCAAAGCCATCAGCATGTCTTGTGTTATTATCTTTATTTCTATTTTTTCAGAATCGGGTTTCTTTTTCATTCACTATAATCGCTCCGGCATATAATTAATTAAGCGAATAAATACTATGAAATATGGCATCAGAACAATAATTCTGTCATTCGAATGTCTTTGTGGCCGAGAACTCCCAGCCTTGGCGATAGCGTATGTGTATCCACTTCCATACCTTGTAACCAACTGATAATAGCTTTAGGTAAATCTACCCCTGCTAAATGACTAAAAGGATATCCTCCTCCAAATCTTGGATTCATATCTAAAACATAATATTTTCCGCTATTATTCGATTTAATAACATCTACATCAAGAATCGCGGGATGTTTTACAGTTTCTCCGATCAGTCGGCCAAGTTCACTAAGGCTTTTGTTATCAACTGTAATAGCACAGTCTGTTTCGCCTGCTCTCATGGCTTTTTTAAGTTTAATACATGTATTAATATAGTTGCCGTTTAAATCGTTTATTATATCCAATCCATATTCTTGCCCTGTCACTTTTTCTTGGATAATAACAGCTTTATCAAAGTTCAAAGCTGATTCATATCTCAAATACGATTTTTTTATATCTTTTTGTGTTTTTTTGTATAATACTTCTAATTCTGTATCGTCATCTGCTTCATAAATAAATTTCGATCCCATACCCCATCTTGGCTTTATGATCAAAGGATATGAGAATTGCCCCCGCAACAATTCTGCTTTTACTGCATTAATATTCAAGTAAGTCTTTGGTGTGTCTACGCTTTTATTATATAAATAGTTATACATTTCCCATTTATCTTCACAAACAGAAATTGTACCGGAATCTGCGACCACTACTGTGGTCCCTATCTCACTAAACAAATGTTTATTTGCTGCCAAAATGCTTAGATCAACATCAAAACAGGAAATTACAGCTTTAATATTATTTCTTTTACAATAGTCCAATAAATAGGGAATATAATCATCGTCATATATCAATGGAGATTCCACAGCTCTATCAGCTACTGCAAATGCCGGAGTCTGGCGTGTGCTATTCATAACATGTACTTGCCCATTATCTCCGATTGCTTTTTTGAAATACTCCACCAGATAGCTTCTTCTTCCTACAGATGTTAACAGAATATTTATCATTTTTAGCCTCTAAATAGTCTCCCGTTACAATATTAGAAATTCAACCGCCGATAACTGGCTATCTCTTTTGCAAACTTTCTTTTTGGACAGAGTGTATCTTCAATAAACGTCTGCAGACCATATTCTATCGTTTCCTCCACAGGCAATTCACGATATCCGCATGCCTGATGCAAAAAGGAATATGTTCTTAAATCCATATCATATTCCTTAATCTTATATGTCATATCGTAAGCGTCAATTTCTACAATCCATTCATTCTTTATAGAAAACAATCCTATGTATCTTTCATTTTCAACATACTCAAGCAAATACTTGCCACAAATAATACGATTATTCATACTCAGTTTGTTTTCGGTTTCATGTTCGATCTCAAAACAGGAAACCTCATTTGAAGACACATCTACATAAACCAGCTTATTTGAAAAAAGTGGGACAAACCATATTTTTCCACCTGCATACAGGCCTTTCATAAATAAAGGATACTTGGATTTTATATAATTTGTATCTACAAAACTCTTATCTGAATCTTTTCTGTCTTCTTCCGGAACCCCCAGTGAATAAATCCCGAAATCTGATGGAAGATGCAGTATCGTCTCTTCCATACTAGACAAGTTTATTTTTATAATATTTTTTGTATATCCTGCCAACCAAATGTAACCCTCAGAATAAACACATATATTATTACCGTAACCCGTCGATAATAATGCTTTTTCCGTAATCAGGTTCATGTTCCTGTCGTATATACATATGCTGGGAGTATTAGTTAAAGGAACTAAAAATCCATCATCATAAATGCATATCTCCCCATATCTGTTACTTTCTTTTTCTGTGTCAAGTGCTCGAATATCCAGACTGTTATTTTCAACATCCAATACCCAGATTTCATATCTCTTTTTTGAATAAATATATACTTTACCTTCTTTTTCCCATAATTGCGTACAATAATACTCATTCTCGCCATCATCACAATGAATTGCATCCCACTCCGCTCTATCCATATCATATTTCCAAATGAATTCACCGTTATATGGCACGCATATTATTGCATTTTTCACCCTGATGCATAACGAATTCCATCTCCAGTTCCCATCAGCATCGGGAACTGTTGAAATATAACTCATACAATTGTTTTCTGTATTCAGGCAAAACAGTTCGCTTCGTTCCATAGAGAGAAACCAATACTCTGAATCACTTTTTTTCATTCCGGCGCATAAAATAAATCTATCCATATACACATATCCTCTGTTTAATCATTCATATGATCAGAAAATAGATCAAACGTAATACAATTACTTCCATCAAGAATATCCATTGATTGTAATTGGTCCCACATTTCTTTCTTAAAACAATCATTAGCAATTATTATTATCCTGTCTTCTTTTTCCCTCATTATTTCCACCGGGAGGACAATACAACCGCAGCACTCCCCATACCATTTGTTTGAATCATTGTCTATATAAAACGCTATCTCCTCATTCATACTTTTCAAAAAATAGTAACAATCCACACCTCTTCTTCCTGCGCCAAAAACAACTATTTGATCTTTGTGCTGTTTGAATCTATGCATAAATTTATCCACATCATCTCCGTGTAACCCAAAACTACACTCCTCGGATCCATTATTGAATGTATAATATTGATAATCCGTTGGCGATGAAAGAAAACAATCTAAAAAACGTTTGTAATAATCCCACGGGTTTTTGTACTCCACCGGTTTATAATCGTTCTCCAGGAAAGTCTTATAAACCAATACATCTTCAAGAGACTCCCGTATTGTATACTGCTTTTTCCCCTCTCTGCAAAAAATAACATCCTCTTTAAAACATGTATATCCTAATATCCCATTTGACATACATTTTTCAGAATCAACAACAATTGTGGGAACATTTTCCCACGATGCCCGTACCGCAGATCCGGATCCGGCGATTACTACATCTAACTTCTTGAATAACTCTCTTGGTATAGGCACCATATTTCCTAAAAGCAACACTTGGACATTAGGCAAGCTCAATAGATATTTATTTAATACCTCGAGCCGACATTTGGCATCACCAACCATAATAAACAGAATGCTCTTATCATTATGCCTTTGTGCAAAAATAGATAATTCACGAATGATTGCCGGTACATATTTTTTTTCGCTTCTTCCTATATATGCAATATTCCATTCCTTTTTTTGAATTCTCTCAATTCTTTCATCATGGCAATCCTGTACCGCTTCAATCTCAATGAAGGATGGTTTGTATAGATCGGGATTATCTATATTGATATACCCCTCAAATAGTTTTTTTACATTTAAAGCGAACAATTCATTTCGCATAAATTTATACTTATAGAAATCCATGTATTCTTCAAAATAAGTATTTGGTCCACGATATTCTTCTGTAGTGAAAAAGCATAGATGCTTTGCACTCAACTTCTTTGCAAAAAACTCAGCCCATAGCGCAAGCTTCTGATTTTGCGAAGCTATGTATATCACATTATAGTCTGCCAAAAGATAATCCATGCGCTTTATTACTCTGTTAAAACGATCATCCAATTCCATTTCCGATAAAAGATTAGGAAATTCATTGCCAAGAAAAGGATGTCCTCCGTTCAAATAATTATCTAATCGCGAAATCGCACATTTTCCTAAAGAGTATCCTGGAAACAAGATGACAACTTGCCACCCGTTAGACTCTAAATAATCTGCCATTCCTGCCGTAAAAGACTGATTGCCGCCTATAGGGTGTATGTCTACCGTAAAAATGATATATAACTTATTCAATGCTATTCCCCCTATATGTTTAGTTTTTACATTTTCACTAATTATGACTTACGATATTTTTAACTATTCTATCAACCATGCCATATGACATCCCTTCAAATAGAGGGAGTACAAGTACTTTTTTTGATAAACCTCTAGCAACAGTAACTTCGTTAAAGCAGTTTTTCATATAGCACTTCTGGTCGCAAGTTAACGGATAAAAATATTTTCGTGTATTAATATCATTGTTTTTTAGTTTTATATATAAATCATCTCTCGAACATCCCCAATCATCATTAACTATGATTGGAACGTAAGCATAGTTGTCTGTACTACTATTTTCTACTCTCAAAAGTCTGATTCCTGATAATGAACTAATTATTTCCTTATAATATTCATAAATCTCTTTGCGTTTTCTAATCGCATCATCTATATGTCGCAAATTGCAAAGCCCCATTATAGCGGAAAACTCATTCATTTTTGCGTTTGCTCCCACTGATACAACCGTTTCCTCTCCGCGAATTCCAAAATTCTTGAGATTATACAGGTTTTCATATATTTCAGTAGTTTTACAGACTACCGCTCCCCCTTCAATTGTGTTAAAAACTTTTGTTGCGTGGAAACTAAAGACAGATGCGTCACCAAAATTGCCAATACCTTTATTTAGATATTTCACACCAAATGCGTGAGCTGCATCATATATTACTTTGAGATTATGCTTATCGGCTATATGCTGTATTTCCTCAACATTACATACATTTCCATAGACATGAACCGGAAGTATGGCTACCGTTTTGGGAGTGATCAATTCCTCAATTTTCGACTCATCAATTGTTCCATCAACTTCTTTAACATCGCAAAAAACCGGTTTTAAACGATTACGTACAATAGCATGTGTTGTTGAAACAAATGTAAATGGTGTGGTGATTACTTCACTTCCTTCAGGAAAATCAAATGATTGTATAGCAAGTTCTAACGCCATATGTCCGTTAACCATAAGCGAAAGACGAGGAACATCCAGATACTCTGCAAGTTTCTGTTCCAATTCTTTATGATATGTACCCATATTTGTAAGCCAATGTGTCTCCCACAACGGCTTTATAGCTTCAATATATTCCTCATATGGAGGCATTGATGAGCGTGTTACATTTATTCTTTCTGTCATTTTTTCTCCGTAACAGTGTTTTATTTAAGCTCTGGAATAGTTGATTTGATAATGGTCGGGGTATCGGATCTATAAACTTTCATTTTTAGAACGGTCAATTCAACCAAAGAACAATCGAAGATATTCTTGACAGGATCATATTTAATTTCAACTACTGTTATATTCATACAAACAATACCTTCCTTGGTCGATCGTGAATATCAGAGATGAAAATTACAACTCGCTATTATAATATATCGGCTGAAATAGTCGATTTCTTAACCTCTCATATATGCAACAATGCTAATATTTCAGCGCATCATCGGAAATACATTGTTCGAAACAGTCCCAATCCGCATACTGTGAATTGTCTTTACTCCAGATGATGTTTTCACGGATAACTTTAGCGGGATTTCCTGCAATTATGACGTGGTCTCCGAATTGGGAAGAAGTGACTGCATTGGCACCGACGATCGATCCTGCTCCGATATTTGCGCCCGGCAGTAATCGCACGCCGGCAGCTACCCAGACTTGAGGTCCTATAATGACATCCTTGGGATAATTGATCCTTTTATGAGTCTTTTTATCAAATATGAAATGAGAATCATGCGTGCGCGCCTCTGTATCATGTGCAAACAAACAGTCGTCTCCTATCGAAAAAGTCGCACCTGCCACATTTGCAGTCAATCCGATCAGGCGAACATTATTTCCTATCTTGCATTTTCCTGCGTTACCCAATATCAGACACAGATTCTCTATTGCCAGATTTCGTCCAATTTCAATATCCCCGTTAAACCCGGTAAAGCGAATGATAACATTATCCGGCAAAGTCTCATCATAATAAACAGTATTGGTTCCTATCTTGCAGACACCGTCCTGTCCTTCTTCCTTAATCTCTTTTCCGCTCACATTCCGGGCGCCCAACAGGTCCATTGCAAAGCTGTATTCATATCCTTTGCCTGAGAACTCCTTTATCAGTTCCTGTTTGAGTGGTTCATTGCATGTAAATATTACCAATACAAAATCCGTTAGCGATCCGAGTTCTTTTCTCCTTATTATCGGAACTCCGTCATAAGAATCAATATCACTGTCGTCCCACTTTTTATCGCAAAGGTAGTCTATTTTGAAAAGGCGTTTTATCGCTTCTTTGACAGCTTCATAATAGAATCCAATGCTGTATGCTATAACTGTTTTCCCCTCAAACATATATATTTCCTCTCTTCTAATTCAAAAACCCTTTATCCGCATACACAACCTTGTACTTATCCCTGTGTTTGTCGAAAAAGAAAGATATCAGTCTTTCGGATATAAACCCCGGATAGCGGTTCTGGTAGTTGTCTTCAAGTTCCCCGCCGCTTTCGGCGACAGAAAATAGGATCGGAAAAAGCCACGAGCACAAATCATCCAGTACTTCGCGGCGCATTATGAACATATTGCAGGGGGAATAAAGCGAGGTTGTTTTAAAAAAATGAGACAGTTCTTCGTAATCATCCGAACAATGAACCCTGACAAATTCAAGCATATTATCCCAATTAGATTCTGTATGACGTCTGCGATAGTTTTCCTCAATACTAGGATAA
>JAEEGL014186813.1_pt1 | contig 16448 bp, 17 predicted proteins | sample 9134231 | NCBI WGS metagenome assembly JAEEGL01 (sample SAMN16246548, study PRJNA631951) | gut metagenome | biome: gut microbiome; feature: rumen; material: fiber-attached | host: Bos | place: Iran: Karaj | collected 2018-10
CAAGGGAACAATACAGCATACGTCAAGAATGGAATTTTGTATGTTGAAGGCAATATTAAATTGGAAGATTTGATGTATGCTCTAACATATACGATGAAAGGATATGACAGATGCTTCTACTGCGGTAGAGAACTGGAACCACGGCAACGCACAATTGATCACATGTTTCCACGAGTTTACGGAGGACCGAGTATTACGAACAATCTAGTTCCAAGCTGTAAAAATTGCAACAGCACGAAAAGCTGCCTAACTACACGACAATTCTTTTACTATCGAAGTCGGAAGACTGCGAGGGAAAAAGAAATTGCATTCAGGCAAATGATTGCAAGTAACGACCGGAAAAGCAAGAAGAAAATTCTCATCCCCGCAAGTTGGATTACCCAGTATCCTATTGAAAAAATAGTAGACTATCTCAATTTTTCGGCGATAAGCGAGTCTGGCGACAAGAGAATGGAACGATACTATAAAAGGTATGGCCATTATCCAAAGCCGGCGGTGATATCGTCGAATGATTGGCTTTTCGAAGGGTTGGGAGTGTTTTACCACGCCAAAGAACACCATATCGAAAAAGTGCCTGCTATTATCATGGAGAACGTGGTCCACTTATCTCGTTCGAAGATGTAGTTCCTGTGCAACGCACCTAGAGGGTAAATCTGGGTGCGTTTTTATTATGTTGCAAAAGTAAATAAAAAGTAGTATAATGGATTTTGGAAATATTTTATGTCAATTAAAAGGGGAATGATATATTGGCTAAGCAAAGAAAATATTGTAAATATACAACAGCAGAACTAAGTGCTATATACAAAAGAAGATCAAAAAGAATAATGTTTGCAGGAAAGCTAAGTCTAGCAGCAACTTTAGTCATGCTAGCGGCTAAAACAACAACAGATGCATTTTATGCATCATATGCAGCATCATCTTCATTTGGAAAATTTGGATTTGTAAATGATGCGACGGATAATTATTTAAAAGTTGAATATAAATGGCTTTATCCAATACTAGACAAGGTTTTTACTGAATTCGATTTAAAACAATCCGATGAAAAGATTACCAAATATATTGAGGAAGAAGTTGAACGTGCGGATAAGAAAAGATTTGGCGCTTTAGTAAATGGAAAAACGGGAGACGACCTAAAACAATATGATATTGACGAAGAAGATCTAAAGCAGAAAGCTAAAAATGAAGTATTGGTTTTTGAAGGGAAATAGTTATGAATGATGAATTAAAAGAAGGAACAGTCTTTAATTTTGAAAACGAAGAATATGTTCTATATAAGTTAACTGAATATATGAACAGCAAATACATTGTATCATTAGGCTATAAGAATCCAAAAGATGTAAAGATATTCGAATACAAAATAGAAGATGGAAAAGTTCTAATTGGATTAGAAGATGATGATAAAATTAAAATGGAAATTTTAAAGAAGATATTGAACTAAAAAACGTCCTAGAAATAGGACGTTTTTTAGGTTTTTATTATTGAATATTTTCTTAAGATGTATTTATTGGAGGTATTTTATTATTCTTAGTATAATCTACTAAAAATACATATAAATCAATAACACCAATGTGTTAAACAAATGCATAAAATATCTCCAAAATCTAATTAAATACAATAATAGAATATCAAATAGTAAAATTTAAATCAATATTAAAAATAAAAAAATAGAGAAAAATTTTCTCTATTTTTTAAAAAATTTATTTCTCAATTTTGCTAGAAAACTATTCTCTTTTTTTGTTGAAAATTCTTCTACATTGTATGACAGAAGTCTAGCTATATGTTTTGAATTTGTCTTATCATTTGCCCAATATTCATTGTAAAACTTGTTTAAAATGTCTATTGTTTCTTCGTTTACTTCTTGTTTTGCCAAAGGTATTGATACATCTATTTCTTTACTGTATGAGTTATCTTTTAAAACATTAAATAAATGTGATATCTCTTCTGGAATTGTTAGATTATATTTCTCTTCTAACATATTTAAAATAGTGTAAACCTCAGCGTAAATTATTCCTTCTGATGTTTGCATATTTATCTCCAATTCTATTTTAATCTGTGTCTAAAAGCGATATGCTTTTTCTAGACACCATGACTTATTATACCAGAAAAAGCCCGGAATTTCAAGGACTTTAAAAATGTTTTTAAAATTTTAAATAAGTGTTGAATAATTTAGATAATGAATGTATAATCTTGGTGGACTATAAGTAGATAGATTAATTTAATTATTAATTTATTTATGTAAGATGCATCTTTAAAGTAGCGAGTATAAATGTGATTATACTATAAGCTACATCAAAAGATGCATTTTTTATTTACAAATGAGTATAAAGTTTATATAATCTACTTGAAATTAAGGGGTGATTAAATATGACAGATGTACTTAAAATAATAGATGAAAACAAACATATTAAAGGTGCTATTGTTATAGTAATTGCGATAATTGTTTATATTATCGCAGGAAAAATCTTGAAAAAAGGCGTTAATAAGTTTGTTCACAGTAAAAAGATAGAAAATAAAACAAAGACATATATTAAAGTAATATCAAATCTTTTAAGATATACTTTTATACTATGTATTTTACTTTTCATTCTACAACTAAATGGTATCAATATAACAGCAATACTAACTGGTGTTGGAGTCGTTGGTGTAATTGGTGGTGTTGCACTTCAAGATACTCTTAAAGATCTAATTATGGGTGTAAATATAATATTAGAAGATTTCTTTAATGTCGGAGACATAGTAAGAATAGGAGATGTTGAAGGAAAAGTTATATCATTCGGATTAAAGACAACAAAAATTCAAGATATAGACACAAATAGTATATATACTATTGCCAACAGAAGCATTGATAAAATATATAAGGTATCAGATTGGATAGACATTAATCTTCCAACTTCATACAATAATAAAATTGAAGAAGTTGAAGGTGCTATGGAAGAAATAGTTGAAGAAGTAAAGAAACTAGAACATGTAACAGATTGTGAATATAAAGGTATTAATGAGTTCGGTGCATCAAGTATTGATTATAGATTAAGAATTCATGGATCACCTGAGTTTAAGAGACAAACAAGAAGAAATGCTTTAAGAATAGCAAAAATAGCATTTGACAAAAACAATATTTCTATTCCATATATGCAAGTCGATGTTCATAATGTCTAAATAAAGGAAGGATAAGATTATGAGTTATGTTGGTGAAATAAGAAAGATTGTAGGTAAAAGAGCAATATTTAATCCATGTGCAGTAGGTTTAGTTGTAGATGGAAACAAAGTACTTTTACAAAAAAGAGTGGATAATGGAGAGTGGGCAGTACACGGTGGTGGATTCGAATTAGGAGAAACTAGCGAGGAAGCACTAAAAAGAGAGATAAAAGAAGAGTTAGGTATTACTGTGGTAAATCCTAAATTCTTTGGAGAGTTTTCAGGTGAACCACTTCATTTTACATATCCAAATGGAGATGAAGTATATGTCATAGATATATGCTATTTAATAACAGAATACGAAGGAGAAATTAATCCAGATCCAGAAGAACTTCAAGAGGTAAAATGGTTTGATATTGACAATCTTCCAGAAGATATATTCTATCCAGATATAGAACCACTAAAAGCACTTGCAAAATATATGAAAGAAAATAATTAGTGGAGGCATTTATGGAAATAGATGTTGAAGAATTAAGAGCAGCAGTAATAGACTATTATGGTTCAGGAGCGGTTGTAACCCATCATATGGCAGCATTGGATTATGTAGAAAAAGCAAAAAAGGCTTCTCCAAGAGCCTTATTTGAGATGGCTAAAGAAGCTGGGATACTACCTAGAAACGCTACAATAATTGAAGATGAAAGAGATGATAGATAGGTGATATTTGCCTATCTATTTTTTTAATATGTTTATTGTTTATGGACTTAACTTGTGATATAAAATAATTAAGATTTAATAAAAAAATATAAAATTTAATATAAAAGGAGTAAGCTTATGTACGTTGATGGAAAAATACTAATTGCAAAAAATGATGACACAGAACTTTACATTGTTCCAGATAAGGCAAATCGTCATGGACTAATTACAGGTGCTTCTGGTTCAGGTAAAACAATAACACTTAAAGTAATGGCAGAAAGCTTTTCAGATATGGGAGTTCCTGTATTTTTAGCAGATGTTAAAGGTGACTTAGCAGGAACATGTCTTCCAGGAGAAGCATCAGAGAAGTTAAACGAAAGATTAAGTTCAATTGGAATTACAGATTTTAATTATAAAGGATTTCCAGTAGTATTCTGGGATATCTTTGAAAAGAATGGACATCCTCTAAGAACAACTCTTCAAAGTGTTGGAGCTACAATTCTTTCAAGAATGCTAGGATTAAATGAAACACAAGAAGGAGTTTTAGCAATTGTATTTAAAATAGCTAAAGAAGAAGGATATGAAATAATTGATCTTAAGGACTTAAGATTATTACTTCAATATGTTGCAGAAAACAGTAAAGAATACATAGTTAACTATGGAAATGTTGCAACTCAAACTGTTGGAACAATTCAAAGAGCACTTTTAAAACTAGAAGAACAAGGTGGAGAGTATTTCTTCGGTGAACCAGAGATTGACATTAACGACTTTATTAAATTCGATAGTCAAGGAAGAGGGAATATCAACATTCTTCATAGTGTTGATTTATATAAACAACCAACACTATATGCTTCATTCTTATTATGGCTTCTAACAACTATTAACGACAAACTACCAGAAGAAGGAGACTTAGAAAAACCAAAACTAGTATTCTTCTTTGATGAGGCACATTTATTATTCAACGAACTTCCAGACTATATGCTTACACAAGTAACACAAATCGTAAAATTAATAAGATCTAAAGGAGTTGGATTATACTTCATTTCTCAATCACCAAATGATATTCCAAAAGACATCATGGCACAACTTGGAAATAAAGTACAGCATACATTAAGAGCATATACTCCAGCTGACCAAAAAGGTATTAAAGCAATTGCAGATTCATTTAGAACAAATCCAAAATTTGATACAGCAGAAGCAATTCTTTCACTTGGAACAGGTGAAGGTGTAATTAGTTTCTTAAATGAAAAAGGTGAGCCAAACATTGTTGAAAGAGCAACAATTCTTCCACCACAAAGTATGATGGGAACAATTGATGATTCTGTAAGATTAATGGTAATGGCAAGAAGTGAACTTAAAGGAAAATATGATACAGAAGTAGATAGAGAGTCTGCATATGAAGTAATCTCACAAAGAATGGAAGAAGAAAAAGCTGCTGAAGAAGAAGCAAAGAGATTAGAAGAAGAAAGAAAAGCTGAAGAAAAGAGACTAAAAGAAGAAGAGAAGCAAAAGAAAGAAGAAGAAAAACAAAAGAGACAAGAAGAAAGAGAGAAAAAAGCAGCAGAAAAAGAAGCAGAAGCTGCAAGAAAGAAAACATTAGGATATAAAGTAGAAAAAGCAGCATCAAGAACAGCAAATTCAGCATTAAATTCACTTGGAAGAAAAGTTGCAAAAGAAATATTTAAAAACATATTCAAAAAATAAGGCATAATAAAAAGAGTTCACTTTTGGTGAACTCTTTTTTTATTATTAAATTAATAAGCTTATTAAATTAATAAACAAGTGATTTTTTACGCTCGATTATTGATAATATTACTAAATTTGCACATGCTACAATAAGCATTGCTACATAAAGCATGATGTTATCACCAGTACCTGGAGTAGATAAGTGTAATACTGTTGTTCCAGCTGTACTATCTGTACTAACTGAACCAGCAGCAGCTACAACTTCTTCTTCCTCTTTTTCACAAACGATTGTATAGTTTGAGAAATCTTTACTTGATATAGTAATAGTTGCTTTTTCACCATCACTATCATCAATTCTTAGTACGGCGAAATTACCATTTTCGCCTGCATGAGTACTTATTACGGCAAAATTAGTATTACCTTCCAATATACTTTCTGGTAATGTTAAAGTATAAGTAATTGGAGTTTCAAGTTCTATGATATTTTTTACAAATTCATTATCTATATATAATTCAATTGAAATATCTACTGTTAAAGCAATCGCTTCACCATTTTTTAATTGTGAATTTACTAATTCTAGTTCTTCACTGCTCAAGCTTGAATCATTAACAATAAATTTTATTTCAATATCTTGACCTTCATTTAATGCAACTGATATATCTAGATCTTCTCCAATAGCTGCAAATAATTCTCCTTTATTAATGCTAATAGAATCGATACTTCCATTTAGTTCAACAGAAACAGTAACGATTTCATATTCTTCATAACTTTCTTCAGCTGGAGCTAAAGTTGATACTGTAAGTGGATTAGAATTTTTTCCAGGCATTGTGTCTTCAGTGCCTTTTATTCTAGCAACGATAGTATATTCAGTTTCAGGATTTAAAGAGTTAAATTCTGGGCTATCTTGCCATGTTTCTCCATCATCGATAGAGTATTCATAGTTTTCTCCGCCTTTAACTGTGATACTGTTTTCAGTTACTATTTTTGCTGTTATATCTGGTGTTTCTGGACCAGATTTTTTTGTTGAAACAACAACTTCAGTAGTATCTTCTTCAGTACCATTTATTGGTCTTGTTAAAACTGTATATTCTGTGTCAGGATCTAATCCTTCAAAAACACCAGTTGTTGACCAAGTTTCACCACCATCGATAGAGTATTCATATCCTGGTTCTACAACAATAGTTAATGTGTTATCTGTAGTATTATCAACAGTAGCATTTATAGCTTCTTTAATTTTGTTTATAGATTCTATAACGTCTGGGTCTAATGAAGAAAAATGGCTTAATTCTGTTGTTTCGCCATCAGCTAAAGTTCCAATGTGGAATGTCATGGCTATAGCATTATCTTCACGTACATATCCATTTGTATTATCAAATGACATTTCAAGAGCTTCATCTGTTGAATATGTTGGAAGATTTGGATCACTTTCTACCCAAAGTCCGCTTAAATAAAGACTATCTGGAGAAAAATCAACACCATGTGATGCTCTAGCTCTATTATCAAAAGATACTAAGAAGAATCCTTCTAAAGAAACAGCTCCACGTGCTACAACCATTGCGAAGTTGTTTTCTCCACCTGGTTGTGACGAATCTGGATTACATATAACTTTATTATATGTGTCGTATGTTCTATTTGTGTATCTGTCTTGATCTGGATCAAAGCTTCTCAAGAATCTTACATTAGAAATTTCATAACCACTATTGTTTGTAATTACAACTTCAGTTCTATAATACTTGTCATCTACACCAAATGAATAAGTGTTTTCCACTACAACATTATGTGGTGTAGTAGCGTGTACAGTTGCTTTTAAAAGCCCGTTTGAAACATCAGATTCATCTGTTGTATAAGCTGTAATATTTGTATCACCAACTCTGTCAGCGGCAAAATATTGATATGTTCTTCCATTTAATTCATAAGCAACACCATATCTTTCTTCCTCGGTTCCAGGTAAGAAGAAATCTCCTGTTGTTGGAGGATTTCCTACATCCCAACCATCACCATCCATTAATAGACCTAATTGTCCACTAGCGTGAGAATGGAAATCACTAGGTGCTGAAGTAGATGTACCAAAACTTCCACTTCTACTTATTCCTACTTCTAAGTAGTTACCACCTAAGAATACGTCACCACTTGAATTTGTGGCGCTTCTAGCACCAATATCAGGAGTTTCTGGCTCTGACTCAGGAGCTCCTGTTCCACGTAGCATTGGTGTTTCACTAGATTCGGCTTTATAAGCGCCTAAAGCCAACCCATCAACTGCTAATGCTAGAGGTTCTACATCTAATTCTTCATCATCAGAAGAATCTAACAATACAACACCTTTTACAAGTATTTCATCATCATCTGTTGAAGGTGTAGTAACAACTAAATCCGTACTAGATGGTGTTACATCTGTTGGATCTGTTGTGCTAGGAGTAGTAACAACTGGAGTAGTAACAACTGGAGTAGTAACAACAGGATCAGTAATAACTGGTTCAGCAACAACTGGTTCAGTAACGACTGGCTCACCAGGAGTAGATCCCTCTACAACTACTACTTCTGGAGCAGGATCCGTAGCGGGAACTGAATCATCAACTGTATCTGAAGCAAATACTGCACTAGAACTTAAAGCTAAAGTACACATTAAAACTGTTGTTATAAAAAACTTCTTATTCATATTTTCACCTCCTTTCTTTATTAATAAATAATTATCAAGATTTGATAATCTCTCGCCTATATCATACACTGACAGTTATTAAAAGTCAACAAAAAATACTTTTTTTCAATAATAATCAGGAAAAACTCTTCCATTTATAATTTTTTATATATATAATTTTTTTATCTTTTTTTGAAAGAGGTGTGTATGGATAATTTAAAAGTTTTATTTACACAAGATGAAATTGATAAGAGAGAGACCCAAATAGCAAAGGCACTTGATGAAGAATACAAAGGAAAAGAAATAGTTGCAGTATGCATACTAAATGGAGCAGTTTTCTTCGCAGTAGACATCATGAAGAAAATGGAAACAGTACTAGTTTTTGATACACTTCAAGTTTCAAGTTATGTTGGAACAGAATCTACAGGAAATGTAGTTCTAAAGAAAGATATTGAAGCAGATGTCAAAGGTAAAGATGTACTTGTTTTAGAGGACATCATAGATACGGGAAAAACATTAAAATTTGTTAAGGATCATTTGATGGCAAAAGGTCCAAACTCTGTAAAAATATGCACATTGGTTGATAAAAAGTATAGACGAGAAGAAAAGATAGAATCAGATTACAACTGCTTTACAATAGAAAACAAGTTCGTTGTAGGTTATGGATTTGACATAGATGGAGTGGGAAGAAACATACCATATATAGGATATATAGAAGAGTAATATAGTAAAAAGAGACAGCGAAAGTCTCTTTTTTTGTTCTATTTGATAAAATTATCAAAAAATAGTATAATTATAGTTGACACCCAAATATATTGCAGGAGGTATGCAAAATGAAACGGTGTTTAGTGTCTTTGGTTTCCTTGGTACTCGTCATGGTTACTCTGTTTTCCGTTCCGATGAATGCTCTGGCACAAGATACGACCGACCGTGGAGAATATAGACTTGGCTATGCCAATGTCAAATCCACACTGAACCTCCGGAAGAAAGCAAGCGCTGATTCTAAATCTATCCACAAAATCGAGCATGGTGAACTCCTCTATGTGATAAGCAAAAAGGGCAAGTTCTACTATGTTGAGACTGTTGAAGATGGACTTACTGGGTATGTTGCAGCCTCGTATGTAGTCATACCTGAAGCTCCGTTTGATCCAGCATCTCATGAAGGCTCGTATGCGATAGTAAGCACTGAACCAGGTTCCTGGCTCAATGTAAGAAGCGCTGCGTCTCGGGACGCTGAAATTCTTTCTACGATATACTGCGGTACGATTGTCGAAATAATTCCGGGTTCGTATGAATCTGGTTTTTACAAGGTGATAACCTTGGACGGCAACGTTGGTGGCTATTGTTCTGCTGATTATCTTACCAGGTTTACTGGTATGGAATTCATCAGCGCAGCTGTCAACACGCAGAATTCAAGTAGTAAAAACCGCAACACCAATATGGCCATTGCGTGCCGTACAATTAATACCATCGGTGCTTTCATAAAGCCTGGTGAGACATTTAATTGGATTGATGTTGTTGGTCACACTACAACGGAGAAAGGGTATAAAACAGCTCCCGTGATGAAATCTGACGGATCGACTGAACCGGGACTCGGTGGCGGCGTTTGCCAGGTGGCGACCACTCTTTATGATGCTGTTGAAAAAACACACGTGAAGATTGTCGAAAGACATTTACATGCAAAACCTGTACACTATGCGCGAACTGGAAGAGAAGCTACGGTATCTGCTGATGCTGGAGTGAACTTCAGGTTCAAGAATACGCTTAGTTATCCGATTTACATTGTAATGATCGCTAATGACAACAGAGTCACATGCCAAGTTTTCCGGGTAATCGAAGGGGATTAATTCCCTTTTTGCACCTGCAAACGTGTTGCAAAAAAGCAGTTCTTGCGGATATTCCGCAAGGACTCTTTTGCTTTTATTGGGAATGTGATATTATAATGTGGTAATAAATTTCGAAGAGGTATTATTATGAAAAAAGGAACAATGAAAATAGTATTACTACTTTTTTCAATTGCTTTTTATGTTTATACAGTGATTATGAGTATAAATGGAGCAATAAATGGAGTAAACCCATATGGATCAACATATTATGGAATTGATGCATTTAAGCAAGTATTTACAGATTATACTGTACAAGCAGTGCTTTCTGGAAAACTACTTGGATATTGGTTTATGTTTTCAACCCTTTATATAGTATACTTCGTTGCATCATATAAAAAAGAACCAAGAGAGAATGAACTTAAAATAAAATTGCAAGGAAAAGAAGAAATAAAAACAGAAGAATCTACAACAGGTGAAAGTGTAAAAAAAGTGTTTTTCATTTTATCAATTCTTGTTTTAGGAACATTTTTCTTAAGTGCAATAAATGCAGCGGTAAATGGATTTAATGCTGGATGGTTTGGAACAGTAGCTATGGTATATGGATTTGAAGCATTCTATGAATTTATATTCATGTATGGCCTATTATATACAGTAATTCCGATACTTCCATGTTCAATACTATATATTGTTACTTATCTAGTAAAAAATAAAAAGGCTAAAAAAGAAAAATATAAATAGGTCGAGAGGGATAATACATAATAATGTTTAAAATAAGAGAAATTGAGGCAAAAGATAATAGTAGAATAGAAAAGATAATAAGAGATTGCTTAATAGAATATGGTGGAAATCATGAAGGAACTGCATGGGCAGATCCAAATCTTGGAAGATTTTCTGAAATATACCGTGATGAATTAAATAAATATTGGGTAGCAGAAAATGAAGAAGGTGTTGTAGTAGCAGGCGTTGGAATTGGAAAACTTGATGGAGTAGATGGCATCTGCGAGTTACAAAAAATGTATTGCATAAAAGAAGCAAGAGGAACGGGAATTGCTAAACAGCTTATTAATACAGCACTTGATTATGCGAAAAAGTATTATAAAAAATGTTATTTAGAAACACTAGACAATATGATAGAAGCTCAAAAGTTTTATGAGAAGAATGGCTTTGAAAGAACATATGAGCAAATTGTTAAAACAGATCATTTTGCTTGTGAAGTAAAATATATAAAAGAATTATAGATGGAGGAAATTATGAGCGAAGATTGTTCACATGATTGTTCAAATTGCAGCAAAAACTGTAGCGAAAGAGAAAGCTTTATAGAAAAGACTAATGAATTCTCAGACATAAAGAAAGTAATTGGAATAGTTAGTGGAAAAGGTGGAGTAGGAAAATCTTTTGTTACTTCACTTCTAGCTGCAAATACTCAAAAGAAAGGTAAAAAAGCAGCAATATTAGATGCTGATATTACTGGTCCTTCAATTCCAAAAATGTTTGGAATGAAGGGAGAAGTTACAAATGAAGGAAATCTTATGGTTCCACTTGAGTCTGATTCTGGAACAAAAGTAATGAGTGTTAATTTCTTATTGAAGAATGAAACAGATCCAGTAATATGGAGAGGTCCAATTATAGCAGGAGTAGTAAGACAATTTTGGACAGACGTTATATGGGATGAAATCGACTACATGTATGTTGATATGCCACCTGGAACAGGAGATGTTCCACTTACAGTATTTCAATCACTTCCAGTGGATGGGATTATAGTTGTTACAACGCCACAAGATTTGGTTGGAATGGTAGTTGAAAAGGCAGTAAATATGGCTAAAATGATGAACATACCAGTCATAGGAATTGTTGAAAATATGTCATATTATGAATGCCCAAACTGTAAAGAAAAACATGAGATTTTTGGCAAGAGTCATGTGGAAGAAATTGCTAAAAAATATGGCATAAAAAATGTTGTAAAGATTCCAATGAAAGAAGAATATGCAAGCATTTGTGATGAAGGAAAAGTTGAAAACATAGAAATCACAGATATAGAAAAAATGATTGAGAATATATAGTTATACACAAAATAAGAATAATTTGTGGAAAAGCTATTATATTTTATAAACAATTATAGTATAATGTTAATAGTAAATTTTATGTAAGAAAGGAAAACAATATGAAAAATTTTATATTAGGTTTTTTACTAGCCGCAGTTATATGTATGGGATTTTTCTGCTATACATACTATACAGAGGTTAAATCATTTAAAGAAAGTATTAATAGTTTACAAACACAAATTAATACAATAGTTGAAGAACAATCAGCTGCTAAAGAAGAGGCTTCTAAGGAAAAAGTTGTAGAAGAAAAAGAAGACGAAGAAGAGGAAGATGTTGAGGAAGAAGAACCAGAAGAAGAGGAAACAACATCAAAAAAAAAAGCAGTAGATAGAGTAGCAATGGCTACAGCATATGAAAAAATAATAAGAGATTCATATAAACAAACAGAATCAACAGAATACGCTGTTGCTGATATAGATGGTGATGAAGCTGAAGAACTATTAGTTTTAACAGGTGATTCAGAAGCTGAAAAAATGATTACAGTTTATACTTATGAAGATAAAGCAGTAAACTGTGGAGAAATAGGTGCTAGCCATACTGTACTTTATGAAATGAACAAAAAAGCATATCTTCTAAAAGTAAATGGACATATGGGATTTGAAACAGTATTTAGCATTTCATTAAAAGACGGTAAAGTTGTTGAAAAAGAATTAGAAAACAACGAAGTCGGAGAAGAAGACGAATATACAGAAGGCGATAAAGAGGTTGAATTCGTTTCAGGAAAGGATGACTCATTAGTTGCAAGCCTTTCAGAGAATGAATAATTTGACAATGGGCAAAAAATATTATATAATATTACTGTAGCAAGGGAGTAACTTAAATATTGCCTAGGTGATATTTAATATAATCAACAACCAGATTTAATCTTGGTTATATTTTAAAAAGTAAGACTTGTCACATATAGGTTATATGTGGTAAGTCTTTTTTGATTATCACGAAATAACCTAAGAAGAAAAAAGGGGGATAAGAAAATGAAAACAATTCAAAATGAGAATGTAGCAAAATTCGTTGTAGTAGTTATAATTATCATCTTTGTTTTAATTGTACTAGGAAGCTTAACTACAACAGTTCCAACAGGATTTGTTGGAATTAAAACCAGATTCGGAAAAGCACAAGACGGAACACTTCAGGAAGGTTTAAACTTTAAGATTCCAGTAATGGAACAAATCGTAAGAATTGACTGCAGAACACAAAAGATTGCAACAACATCTGAGGCATCAACAAAGGATATGCAAACTGTAGAAGCTAGCATCGCTGTTAACTACAACGTAAGTAAAGATTTAGCAAATGAGATTTACAGAAAGATTGGTAAAGAGTATGAGGACATCATTGTAGAGCCAGCAATCTTAGAATCAATCAAATCAACAATGGCTCAATATACAGCTGAAGAATTGATCACAAAAAGAGCAGAAGTATCAAATGATATTGAAGCAACATTAATTGAGAAAATTCAAAGCTATGGATTCGTAGTTACAGCATTTAACATTACAGATATTCAATTCTCTCCAGAGTACAATGACGCTATTGAAAGAAAAGCTGTAAAACAACAAGAAGTAATTACAGAGAAAGCTGAGCTTGAAAAACAACAAATTCAAAACGAGAAAGAAATTTCTATAGCTGAAAAAGATGCTAAAGTAATGGAACTACAAAATTCTCAAATTACAGAAAATACATTAAGATTAAGAATGATTGAAAAATGGAATGGAATACTACCAACAACTATGTTATCAGACTCAATTGCATCAGTATTTTCAGTAAATCATTAGCCTTATCAAATTTTAATAAAAATCTCCAATAATTATTATTGGAGATTTTTTATTTGTGTGATAAAATGTAGCTAATTTAAAGAGCCTATATTTAAAAGTAAGGAGGGAATATGGAATATCGTTTAGATAAACATGGAAACAAAATATCTGCCCTTGGATTTGGATGTATGAGATTTGCACAATCAGGCAATAAAATCGATATGAAAGCCACCGAAGAACAGTTAATGAAGGCTTATGAAGAAGGTGTCAATTATTTCGACACAGCTTATATTTATTCTGGTAGTGAGGCTGCTGTAGGAGAAATATTTGAAAAAAATGGAATAAGAGAAAAAGTTAATATTGCAACTAAGCTACCACAATATTTAATCAAAAAGAAAGAGGATCTAGATAAGTACTTTAATGAAGAACTATCAAGACTAAGAACAACATATGTAGATTACTATTTAATGCATATGCTAAATGACATTAAAGCATGGGAAAGACTAAAAACATTAGGAATTGAAGAGTGGATTAAAGCAAAAATGAGCGAAGGCAAAATAAAACAAATTGGTTTTTCATACCATGGAAATACTGAAATGTTTTGCAAAATATTAGATGACTATGATTGGGATTTTTGCCAAATTCAATACAATTACTATGATGAACACTCACAAGCTGGAAGAAAAGGACTAGATCATGCAAAAGAAAAGGGAATTCCAGTAGTAATCATGGAGCCACTAAGAGGAGGAAGACTAGTAAAAAAACTTCCAAAAGATGTAATCGCTTTATTTGATGGATACAAAATCAAAAGAACACCTGCTGAATGGGCATTTAGATGGCTATGGAATCAAGAAGGAATAATGTGTGTGCTTTCTGGAATGAATACAATGGAGATGTTAGAAGAAAATATCAAAACAGCAAGTACAAGCAAAATAGGAGACTTTACAGAAGAAGATAGTAATCTTTTGAAGGAAGTCGTAAAGAAATTAAATGAAAAACAAAAAGTTGGATGTACTGGTTGTAGATATTGTATGCCATGCCCACAAGGGGTAGATATTCCAGGAACATTTGCTGCATATAACGCAAAGTATGCAGAAGGATTTATGTCTGCTGAAAGAGAGTATATAATGTGTACAGCGCTTAGAAAAGATTCTTCAGCAGCATCAAAATGTATAAAATGCGGAAAATGTGAAATGCATTGTCCACAAAAGATAGAAATAAGAAAACACTTGGAAAAAGCAAGAAAAGAATTAGAGACACCAATTTATAAAGTTGCAAGAGCTGCAATTAAGATTATGAAAATGTATTAAAAAGGGGAAAGAGAAAATGTTTATTATTGATTTTTTTGAACAATTTAAAGGAGAAAAAGTAAAATTCTATGTTGATATGGATGGAGTAATAGCAGACTATGATGTTGGCGCTCCAAAGGACTACGACAAGAAAAGACCACTATACACAAGTATTAAAAAACTAGAAGAAATATCAAAAATGGAGAACGTTGAACTTCATATTTTATCTATTGCAAGATATAATTCAGGACTTGAAGAAAAGAATAAATGGCTTGATGAATTTGCACCATTTTTCAAAAAAGAATTTAGAAATATTATTACTAGAGAATCAAATGATATGAAAGAATCAAAAGTATTAAAAACAGAATTCGTAAATAATATTGAAAGGGATGGTTCAAAAATAGTATTAATTGATGACGATCCATCAATTATCCATTCAATTAGAAAAGAAAATGAGGATATAATATTACTTAAAGACACAGCATTAGTTGATTAATAATTCTTTTAAAAGGAGATTTTAATATGGGGACTTTTAAAAAAATATGCTATGTAGTAATTGCAATCTGTATAATGCTTTTAGCCGTCAAAGCTTTAAAACAATCAAATGGGGAATCAGTACAATATATAAAAGACAATATGGTTGTTGTTGAAGATGGCAAATACCATGAAGAAAATGATGGCAAAATAGTTGCAATAAGTGGAAGACTAAGTACTGATGAGAGCCTAGCAGATTTGAGATTTTTTGTCGATGTTAAAGATTCTGCAAGAATGGAAAGAAAAGTATTAGAATACAGATATTACGAGAGAAAAGGTGATCAGTATAAATACGAACAGGCAAAAGATAAACAAGAATATGTAAGATTACTCGGCTCAAGATGGGAAGATAAATCAACACAAGCAGAGTATATCCATAATAGTGGATATCAAGTAAAAGAAATATTTGATGAAGTAACAAAAGACCCATCAAATGAAGATGTAAATGCAGAAACTTATACATTAAATCCAAAACTAAATGGAGAATTTGAGATTCCAGAAGAAATGTTAAAGAAGTTTCCTTGCAATGCACCAGTTACTATAGATCCTTATGATGATCCAAATCAAGAATGTACTATTGCTAATTACAATAAAACATTTATGATTCAAAACAATGAATTTACAACAGTTAAAGGCGGAAGTCCACAAGTTGGGGACATAAGAGTATCATTTAGATGTCTGGACTTAAATAAACTTGGACCAGTAACAGTTGTAGCAAAGCAAGAAGATGGAAAGCTAGTAGAATATGTAGCAGATAATGAAGACATTATCTACGATGTTTATAAAGGTAACCTATCTTTGGA
>JAEEGL014741504.1_pt1 | contig 16448 bp, 17 predicted proteins | sample 9134231 | NCBI WGS metagenome assembly JAEEGL01 (sample SAMN16246548, study PRJNA631951) | gut metagenome | biome: gut microbiome; feature: rumen; material: fiber-attached | host: Bos | place: Iran: Karaj | collected 2018-10
GAGGAACAGGCCGCCGACGTGATCGACGAGCTCTGCGACCGGTTCGGAGAACCGCCGCGGACGGTGGGGGGCCTGATCGACGTGGCCCTGATCCGCAACCGCGCGGCAAATCTCGGGATCCGCGAGATCATCCAGCGCAATGGGCAGCTGCTCTTCTACTTTGACCACACGGACCCGGCCCTCGTGGCGGCGCTGGTCTCCGCCATGCCCGGGCGGGTGCTTTTCAACGCCGGGGGAAAGCCCTACGCGGCCGTCAGTTTCGCCAAGGGAAAGCGTCCCGATCCCCTGGCCCTCATCGGCGAGGTCCTCTCCGCCGCCCGGCCCGGGACTTCCTGAAAGAAAACGGGGCCCCTTCGACCAAAGGTCGAAGGGGCCCTGTCTGTTTGTTGGCGATCAGTCCTTGCGGGCGGTGACCATGGCGGTCACGCAGGCGAGAATGAAGCACGCGGCTCCGGTGGTCAGCATGACGATGGCGACGATGGCCCGCCAGCCGTGAAATCTCGGTTCGTTCATTCCGTCGATCCTCCTGTAGTTCCTCATTGCGTCATCCCTCCAATTTTTGAGTCCAGTAGTGCTGCTGGTAGAGATCGGTAAAGCGGTAGGTCACGAGGACGGAATTATCTTCCAGCGTCACGTCGGAAACCAAAAGGTCCCCGTTCACCGTGATCTGTTCTCCCAGCTTGTAGCTGTCCTGATACTGTCCTTCGTAGGTGTAATAATCGCAGAGGAGATCGATCGTGTCGCCGTCCGCCAGTTCGGTGAGGCTCTTGGCGACGGTATCGGTCTCGTTGTTTTTGTAGACGCTGCGGGCGCCGGTGATACTGCCTTCGCCGGTCTCGTTGTCCCAGCGCACCAGAAGCTCCGCCCGTTCCCCGTTGAGGAGCACCGGGATGTAGCCGGAGGTGGTGTCCGCGGAGGTGTATTCGTGGTAGTAGGCGGCCGCCTGTCCGTTCAGCGCCACCCAGGTCTTCTCCGGCGCCGTCAGGCAGCCGTCGTCGTCAAAGGCGTACACGTTGTCGAGGCCCAGATCGATGAAGCCCTCGCCGTCGTCCACGAACATGTTGAGATCCAGGCCGACCACCAGATCCCACTGGTCCTCGGGAAGGAGGATGACGGGCTGGCCGGAGCCGTTCTCCTGCCAGACCAGCCGGGAGGGATCGAAATAGTGGGCGGAAAGATACTGGGCGGTCTCCTCGTCGCTCATGGCGCGGGCGGAGAAGAAATTGGTGTTGCCGGAGGTCAGGCCGGAGATGGAGCTGAGGTCGCCGCCCAGGAAAGAACTCAGCAGGGCGCCGATCATTTCGCTGTCGCCGCCGGAAGAGGAAGAAGAGTACCCCGCCAGCTGGCCCAGCAGGGAGGGCAGGGCGCTGGAGGTGCCGCCGGCGGAGACCTGGCCGCCCACCTCCAGGGAGGCGAACTCGCGGATGCACTGGGAGTAGCTCTCATCCATCCCGATGGCGTCGTAGGTGCTGACAGCCTTGTCCACCGTGGAGGAGCGCCGATAGGGGAAGAAGATGGAGATGCCGTAGGCGTTGGTCATATCGGAGCTGGTGCGGTTGTATTTCACCGCGCCCAGCAGCGCGTCGGTCAGCTCCTTGGCTTCGGCGCTGCCCAGGTTCCGGGCGAAGTCCACCAGGTCGATCTGGTCGATCTTGGTGCTCCGGGCAAATTCCCTCGCGCCGTTGCGGGCGGTGGAGACCGCCTGGTATTCGTTGTTGGCGATCATCGAGGAGAGGGACTTGGAGAAGTCCTTGAGCTCGTTGGGAACGGTGTGCGCCAGCTCCGCCAGATCGATGACGGAGAGGGTGGCGGACTGGCCCCTGCAGTTCCTGGCGCAGGTCTCGACGAAGGAATCCACCATGATCTGCCCCAGCTCGATGGTGGGGATGGAGGTGTTTTTGCCCAGGGCGTTGAGCCAGTCGGTGTAGTACCAGCCGATGCCGGGCTCCGTCTCCTCGGAGGCGATCATGTAGTCCGCGTACTGTTCCAGCATCAGGGCGTGTTCGACGGTCCCCATCAGGCAGGCGTCAAAGCCGATAAAATCGAAGGTGACACCGGCGTTTTGCAGGGCCTGGTCGATGCCGGCCAGGGACATGGAGCCGCTGCGGGAATTCTTTTCATCGTAGCCGTAGCCGCTCACCGAGCCGCCGCCGTGATCCCAGAAGATCAGCTCGTTGCGGTTGGCCGGGTAGTTCTTGCCGCACCACTGGATGAAGGAGGTCAGAGTCTCGGGCCTGGTCATGGCCGGATCTCCCGCGTCGGAGACCAGGCACCGGATGCCTCCGTCCACGACCTCGTAGATCTGGTTGGTCCGGCTGCTGATGATCTGATTGTTCCACTTCAGGCAGCCGCCGGTATAGAGAAGGATATGCACGTTGCTGCCGTACTTCGCGGCGGCCATCTCCATGATGTCGCGGGTGCCCATGGAGTGCTTGGACTCCAGGTCGGTGCCGCACATATAGATCATCACCGTGACGGTATCCCGGCCGTTGCCCAGGAGCCGGACCCGCTTCTCCCGGGAGCCGGGGGCCACGGTGCGGTCCAGCTTGCCCTCGTTGGAGGAAACGCCCCAGGAAGACTGGGTGGAGCCGGAAGAGAGGGTCTGCAGCACGTTCTGGGGAACGGAATATCCCGAGAGGGCGGACTGGGAAGCCTGGGTCTGCTGGACGGTCTGGCTCTGGGGAGCGGTGGTGGTGGCGGGACTGCCGCCCAACAGGCCGGACAGTACGCCGCCGCCGCCTCCGAAGAGGATGAAGGCAGCCACGATCAGCAGGAGCAGGGGGCTTTTCCCTCCGGAGGAGCGCTGGCTCTGCCCCTGGCCCGGGCGCTGCTGCGAAGGAGCGGGTTCCTTCTGGAAGGCGCTTCCCCCGCCGACGGGCCCGGTCCCCAGACCTTCTCCGCGTTTGTGGACGTTGCCCGCGGACCCGGTGACGTTTTTCTTTCTTCCCTGCGGACGGTTTTGATCCATGTGAGATCCTCCTTTTTCCCATGCGGGGAGTGATGGTCATGATTGCGGTCAGATACACGCGAAGCGGGACTTTCGGCGGACAGACGGCTCCCGCCGGGGGAGGCCCTTTCGCTTTTTAGAAAGTATATCAAAGAACCGGGCAAAACGCCAGTATTTTTGCCAAAAAAGGCGCCGGGAGGGACCCCTCCCGGAGACGAAAAGGCGCCCGGCAGGCTGCCGGGCGCCGGGTCGTTAATTTTTGAAGCTGTGGATGGGAGCGGGGATCCGTCCCCCCCGGGAAACGAAGGCGTCGCAGGAGAAGGAGTTCACGGGCATCACCGGCGCGTGTCCCAGCAGCCCGCCGAATTCCACCGTGTCGCCCACGGTCTTGCCCGCCACGGGGATCAGGCGCACGGCGGTGGTCTTCTGGTTGATCATGCCGATGGCCGCCTCGTCCGCGATGATCCCGGAGATGGTGGAGGCGGGGGTGTCGCCGGGGATGGCGATCATGTCCAGTCCCACGGAACACACGCAGGTCATGGCCTCCAGCTTCTCCAGCGTCAGGGAGCCTCTCTCCACGGCGTCGATCATCCCCTGGTCTTCGCTGACGGGGATAAAGGCGCCCGAAAGGCCTCCCACGTAGGAAGAAGCCATGACGCCTCCCTTTTTGACCTGGTCGTTGAGCAGAGCCAGGGCGGCGGTGGTGCCGGGAGCGCCCACGGACTCCAGGCCGATCTCCTCCAGGATCTCCGCCACGGAGTCGCCGATGGCGGGGGTGGGGGCCAGGGAAAGGTCCACGATGCCGAAGGGAACGCCCAGCTGGTCGGCGGCTTCCTTTGCCACCAGCTGGCCCACGCGGGTGACCTTGAAGGCGGTCCGCTTGATGGTCTCGCACAGCACCTCAAAGGAGGCGCCCCGGACTTTTTCCAGCGCGTGCTTGACGACGCCCGGGCCGCTGACGCCCACGTTGATGACGGCGTCGGCTTCCGTGACCCCGTGAAAAGCGCCGGCCATGAAAGGATTGTCGTCCGGCGCGTTGCAGAAGATCACCAGCTTGGCGCAGCCCAGGCTGTCCCGGTCGGCGGTCTTTTCCGCGGTCTCCTTGACGATCTTTCCCATCAGGTTCACCGCGTCCATATTGAGGCCCGCCCGGGTGGAGCCCACGTTGACGGAAGCGCAGACCCGCTCCGTTTTGGAGAGGGCCTCGGGGATGGAGCGCATCAGAAGCATGTCGGCTTCCGTCATGCCCTTTGAAACGATGGCGGAGTATCCCCCGATAAAATTGACGCCCAGGGCGAGGGCCGCCTTGTCCAGGGTCTCCGCGATCCGGACGAAATCGGCGCTGCTCTTGCAGGCGGGGCCGCCCACCAGGGCGATAGGCGTGACGGAGATGCGCTTGTTGACGATGGGGATGCCGTATTTCCTTTCGATCTCGCGGCCGGTGGCCACCAGATTCCTGGCGCTGCCCAGGATCGTTTTGTAAATGCGGTCGCAGCAGCGGTCCAGATCGGGGTCGCAGCAGTCCAGCAGGTTGATGCCCATGGTGATCGTGCGCACGTCGAGATTCTCCGAGCGGATCATCTCATTGGTCTCGATCACCTCTACGATGTCGATCATATCTTCAACCCCCTCAGATGCGGTGCATCATCTGGAAGATCTCCTCGGACTGGCCCTGGATGCGGGTGCCCAGTTCCTGTCCCAGCGCGTCCAGTTCGTCGAAGAGTTCCTCGATGGTCTCGGTACACGCGGCGGCGTCCGCTACCATGGCCATGTGAAAATACCCGGACAGGACGGTCTGGGAGATATCCAGGATATTGACGTTGCGCTCTGAAAGAAGGGTGCACACGCGGGCAATGATGCCGACGCGGTCCGGCCCCAGCACGGTGACGATGATCTTTTTCATAAAGTCAGCTCCTTGATGGTTTGGGTCTTTTATGGGAAGGGCGGCGCCCCGGCGGGGCTGCCGGTCTTACAGGGTGATCTCTTCGCCGTTTTTCACCAGCAGGCGGCCGGGACAGTCCAGACCGGAGGCGGTCTTCTCGTCCCAGAGCAGCCAGGGATCGGCGACCCCGGTGGGGCTGGAATGGATCGGGATGGTGTGCCTGGCCCCGATCATCCGGGCGCAGGCGGAAGCCTCCCGGATATCCATGTTATAGTAGCCGTCGCAGGGGAGCAGGGCGTAATCCAGATTTTCCCGGGGCAGCACGTCCTTCATCATCCCGGTGGTGTCGGTGTCGCCGGCGCAGTAGATCTTAAGGCCGTCGAAGGAAAGAAGGTACCCGACGCAGGCGTCCTTGGGATGGTTCTTGTTGCAGGCTTCCACGGCCCGGATGGAAATGCCGCAGGCCTTGGTCTCCTCGTAGACCCCGTCTTTCAGCAGGTCCGCCGCCCGCAGGACGACGCAGCCGGGTTTCCGGGCGGGTTTCTCCACCTGGTTGTGGTCTCCGTGCTCGTGGGTGACCAGGATCAGGTCGGCGGGCAGGTCGTAACCGTCTCCCGCGAAGGGGTCGACGTAGACCACCGTTCCCGCGTTGGTCGTCAGCCGGTAGCTTCCGTGTCCCTGATAGTAAAGCTTTGACATAAGCGCCTCCGTTGCGGTCAATGGTGTGATGCGTACAGGAAATATCATACTATCATATGGTGAAAAAGGCAAGAGCAGGCAGAGAAAAGCGCCCGGGAGGCCCGGGCGCTCTCTGGTTTTCAGTTGATCTCCCGCTGGTAATACTGTTGGTCCCGCCGTCCGGCCAGGAACTTTTCCACCAGAAGGACGGTGAGGGCCACGGCGGCGATGCCGGCGATCAGGGAAAAAAGGATGTGGAACAGGGTCTTCATGGGTGATACGGCTCCTTTCTGACGGATGGATCAGGTCTCCAGGGGAACGAACTGTCCCTCCGGTACCAGGGAAGAAAGACAGGTCCCTCTGCGCAGAAGATTGACGCCCAGGTCCGGGATCGGCTCTTCCGGTCCCGCTTTGAAGGCGCTGAGGAAGGCGGCGGCCTCAATGGCAAGATCGACGCCCGCGTAGACGCCCTGCAGATCTTCTCCGGAGAAGAATTTGGCGGTGAACCGCTCATCGGGGATCCCGTTCACCAGCAGGCCCGTTTTCCCCGAAAATTCGGCGAAGGCGGTCAAAGATCCGCCGGGGGAAGAGAAAAGGGCCTCCAGGCGGGTCTCCGGCGCCGGGGCGGTTTCAAAGGTCCAGAGGCGCACGCAGATCCTGTCGGCCGCGCGGCAGAGCTGGCCCTGGGCGAAGATGCGCTCCCTGGGAGGGACTGTGGCCGCGCAGCGCAGAAGCTGCACGGGCAGCCGGTCAAACAGGGGTTCTTTTTCAAATCGCGTCAGCGTGATGGACACGGGCGGTACCCTCCGATCCTCGCTTGGTTCACGTCTACAGTATATCCCCATTATTGGGATGTTGCAAGGCGGGCTTCGGTAAAAAAACTGTGAACGATCATGGAACGGTCCGCCGGGAGACCGAAAGGCCGGCCCGGGGCGGCCTTTCCGTCACGGCTCGATCCCGTCCAGCAGGGCGTCGGCGTCCGGATCCTCGCCGGATAGGAGATTGACGAAAAAGGAAAGGCTGCGGTCGGCGGTGTAATGGTCGAAAGCCGGGGCGCCGGAAAGATCCACCCGGGCCGTCACGGACTTTCCCCCGGTTTCCCCGGGCTTTGCCGAAACGCGCCTGCGGGGAAGAAAGATCTCCGCGGGGATCTCCCGGGAGGAGGGGAAAAGATCCGACTTGCCGAGCCCCGGGCACACCAGGACCAGGGACTGCTCCCGGGCTCTGTGGACCAGCGGAGCGGTATCCCCCCCGAAGGGGGAAGCCCCCGCCGTCACGATGCGGCAGCCCATGGCCGCGGCCGCGGCGAAGGGCTCGTAGTGGCGGGCGCAGGAGGCGGTGAGCATCACCACCCGGCCCACCCGGGTCTCGATGGGCGTCAGGCGCCGGGCGGGAACCACGCCCATCTCCCGCTCAAAGGGGGAGAGGATCAGTTTATCCTGCCAGCCCAGCAGGTCTCCGTTTTCGGAAAAGAGATACTGCCGGTTCCGCAGTTCTCCGTCTTCCCACACGTAGAGGCCCCCCGCGGCGATCTGCATCCGGTGGCCCCGGGCGAGAACGGAAAGGGTGTTGAGAAAGACTTCGCTGAGAAAGCCCTGGGAGATCTGCACCGCTTCCCGGGCGGCGGCGGCGACGTCCCTTCCCCGGGACAGCCCCGCCCGCAGGGAGGAAAGGACCTGTTCGTGCCTGGGAAGAAGCCCCAGCAAAGCAAGGCCCGAGAGTTCCGGAAAAGCGACGAAAGGGCTTTTCTGGGCTTCCGCTTCCCGAAGGGGGGCGTCGAACATATCGGCGGCTTCCCGCAGGTCCCGGCAGCCCCGGGGGGTGAAGCAGGCGGCCGTCAGCTTGGTGCTGACCTCGTCCACGAAGGGCAGGTCCCGGACAAAGCCGTCGCGGAACAGGGACCTGGCCTGGAGGCGGACGTGGTTGTCGCTGGTCAGAAAACTCATGGCGAAGACGGAAGCCCGCAGAGCGTTAAACATTCCCCGTTCCACCTCCGTCCCCGGCAAAGAGCCAGTGATGATTCCGAAGCAGGGCCTGGGCCTCTTCCATCTCCGCCCGCAGGTCCCCGTCGGGAACGGCGGGAAGGATCTGCTCGTACACGGGAGAATCCTCAAAGGAAGAGACGGAGGCCGGGCCCTTGGGAGGGCAGACCATGCCGCAGCCGCTTAAGGAGCCCGCCAGGGGCACCCCGTTGGAATGGGCCGCGGCTTCGGCGGTGTTTCTCACCAGATCGGCGGTGAGATCGAAGGGCTGGATATAACAGCTGGAAAGCAGCAGCTCGGCCCCCTGGAGAACGGCCTGCCGCACCACGTGGGGCATGAACACGTCCACGTCCGAAAGCAGGGCGACCCGCCCCAGAGGAGTCTGGAAAGGAAGGACGGCGTCGGCCCGGTAAAACCGTTCGGCGCGGTAGTCCAGATTCAGATGGGTCGCCTCCTGCACCCCCAGCAGCGTTCCCTCGGGGGAGAGCAGGCAGACGCAGAGACGCTTTTGGGCCAGGAAACGCTGGGGGACCAGGTAGACCCGGTGGCGCCGGGCGTACCGGATCGCCCGGGAAAGCATCTGCCGGGCCAGCGTCTCCGGGGTGTAGGGATTTCTGTCAGCAAAGACCACCAGTTGGGTCCCGGGGACCGGCGGGGCGTCCGTCGGCAGCACCGCCGCGCTGATCGGTTCCATGAGCTGCGTCCTCCCTTCTCGTCGGCTGCGGATATCAGAGGGCCTTCCGGCGGAGCGGCAGGCTTTTTGTCACGGTCCTTCAGCGGGATCGTCCGGAGAGTCCGGGGCTTCGGTAAAGGGGACGTTCCCCAGGGCCTCCGCTTCGGCGGCGGCCTCCCCGGCCGCTGCCTGGACCTTCGCTTCCACGCGGGACAGCCGGAAGATCAGGTAGAGGTCGATGATCCCGTTGTACAGAAGGATGATGCCGATGAGGACCACCAGCATCGCCAGGGAGGAAAAGGGGTCCATGATCACGACGATGCCCAGGATGACGGGCACCGCCGACAGAAGGATCGGCGCGATCCCGCCCCGAAGGCTGATGGCCGCGTGCATCTGGATGAGGCCGTGGATGAGGATCATGGCGCCGAAGATATACTGGACCAGGGCCACGACGCTGTCCGGCCGCAGCAGCAGCCACAGGCCGATGATGGAAAGGACGATCCCCACCACCAGGTCGAACTGGAAAGCGGAGCGGAGCCGGCCGCCCCGCAGGAAAGAGACCAGGTTGAAGACCCCGGCGACCAGAAGCAGGGCGCCCAGAGCCATACAGGTCCAGCGGACGGCGTCCTGGGGAAAGGCGATCAGGACCGCGCCCGCCGCGATGCAGAAAACGGCCGTCAGGACGCTGCTGAGCCGTCTGGTACGAAACATGGATTGCATGAAAACACCTCGTTTCTCCGGAGAGGGCAAAAGAAGGCCTCTTCGGATCTTATGGTTGCGCCGCAGTCCCAGTATACCATGATTTTGTATCTGAGAAAAGACAAACGGCGCGGAAAATATTTCCGCGCCGCGAAAGGCAGAGGGCTTTATTCGTCGAAACGGGCGGCCCGCATGGCCCGCCGGAACACTGGCAGCAGCACCATGGCGAACACCACCGCCAGCACGGCGTTGGTCAGGGAAGAAACGGCTTTCGTACCCAGTTTGACCAGGACCGTGCCCATGGGGTTCCGAAGGAACCAGGCCTCCGTCACGAAGGATTTGGCGAGATAAAGGGCCACGTAGGTGAGAGAACCCGCCGCGGCGGCGGCGCAGTTCTGGCCGAACCGCTCCGCTTTGGCGCCGCCGGCCCGGGCCACAGCGCCGGTCACGGCGGACAGCGCGAACTTGAACAGGAAGGTCAGCGGCGCGCCCGCCGCGTAGAGGGGGTTGGTCAGGTCGTAGAAAAAGGCGCCGATCCCGCCGCAGAGGCCCCCGGCGACGGGACCCAGGAGCAATCCGGACAGCACGCAGAAAACGTTGCCGAAATGGACCCGGGAGACGTCCCCTATGGGGATGGAAAGGAAGTTGGACAAAAAGCAGAAAGCGGCCATCACGCCGACGAGGGTGAGACGGCGGGTGGAAGGCGTGGCGGGATTGCGCATAAGATCTCCTCCGATCGGCGCCTCGGCCGGCCGGTCGGGGCGCAAAATTACAACAGGTGGTAATTGCCGGGAGCCGTGGGCCGGAGCAGTTCCCCCAACAGCGGCTCGAACATGACGCCGTAGCGCGGGTCGGAGCCGTAGCTGTAGGTGGTCTTGATGGCCAGGCCCACGAACCGGGCGGCGCGGCTCATGGCGATGGGAAGGCTGTCCCCTCCCAGCAGGCTCCCCGTGAGCACCGCGGCAAAGAGGTCGCCGGTGCCGGGATAACCGGCGGGTATGTATTCCTCCGCCGTGTACCAGTATTTTCCGCTTTCCCTGTCAAAGCCCAGGTTCACCAGGCCGCCGGCGATCTGCAGCCGGGCGCCGGTGATGACGATCCTGGCGGGCCCTTTTTCCGCCAGGCGCGCCAGAAGGCTGCGGGCCTCCTGGACCGTGAGGATGCCGTCGTCGTATTTTTCGTCCAGGAGCAGGGAGGTCTCGGTCCGGTTGGGGGTGATGACGTCCGCGCAGGAGATGAGCCTGCGCATGGCGGCGCACATCTCGTCGGTGACGGTGCGGTACCGCTTCCCGTGGTCTCCCAGGACCGGGTCCACCACCGCCAGGGCGTCGGGGTAGGCGGCCAGAAACCGCTCGCAGGAAAGGAACTGGGAAACGTTGTTGAGAAAACCGGTGTAAACACACTCGAATTCCACGTCCAGCTGGCGGTAGTGCTCCAGCGCGGGATCGATATAATCCCCGAGATCCCGGGCCACCACGTTTCCGAGGCCGCCGGTATGGGAAGAAAGAACGGCGGTGGGGATGGGGCAGACCTGCAGGCCCTGGGCGGAAAGCACCGGGAGGATCACTGCCAGGGAGCAGCGTCCGAACCCGGACAGGTCGTGGATAGCGGCGATGCGTTTCGGTCGATTCATAACGGCTTCTCCTTTGTCATCATAGCGCGGCCGGGAGAGGAAATCCAATCCGCCGCGGGGGCGGAAAAACGGGGCCATTTTATATAAAATGCACAGAACCGAAGCGGCGGCGGGGGGCAGATCCGTAAAATACCGCCAAAGGCCGGCGGCTTCCGGAAGGGCTCCTTTTCGCCCGGGGGTGAATACTGCTCAACGGGACCGGCCAAAGGGGCCGGCTTTTTTGGCAGGTCGCCGAAAAACAGCCCTATCAGAGAAAACGCCCGCAGGTATGCCTGCGGGCGCTGCTTACGCTTCGGGCGGACAATTCAGCCGCTCCATGGCGGTGGTGATGAGCATGCGGTCGTTGTCGAAGGTGACGGCCCGCAGCGCGTCCCGGATGGGGACCCAGCGCAGTTCGCTGATCTCCTCCTCCTGGCGGACGAGCTTGGCGCCGTGGGCCTCGCCCAGAAAGTAGACGACCTGTTTCATGACGCCGGGTTTGGGGCTGTATTCCACCACGTGGCGGAAATCAGGCTGAAGCGTCACGGCGACGCCCGTTTCTTCCATGATCTCCCGATGGGCGGTCTGCTCTTCGGTCTCTCCCGCTTCCACGTGGCCCTTGGGGAAGGCCCAGTGGCCGCCGTGGCGGTGCCGCAGCAGGAGCAGCAGCAGCGTGTCTCCCTCATAGCGGTAGACCAGCGCTCCGCATGACTTTTCTCGTTTCAAATCCCTTTCCTCCAGACAGCGATCCGCCCCGGCGAAACCGCCGGAGGGGCCGGATCGTAATACTACCCGTTCACTATATCACATTTCGCCCCGCAAGGAAAGAGAAAACGGAAAAAACGGCGCGGCAGCCGGCGGACCCGCCTTTTGATCAGTCGTAAAGGGTGCAGAGAGGCTCGTCGCCGTAGATGCGTCTGATGGCCTCGGCAAAGATCGGGGCGATGTTGAGCATGCGGATCTTGTTTCCGGGGGTGTTTTTCACCAGGGGGATCGTATCCAGCAGCACCAGCTCGCGGATGACGCTCTGCTCGATGCGGTCGAGAGCCGGCCCGGAGAGAACGCCGTGGGTGGCGCCGGCGTAGACCTCGCTGGCTCCTCCCATGGCGACCAGGGCGTTGGCCGCGTTGCAGAGGGTCCCGGCGGTATCCACCATATCGTCCAGGATGATGCAGGTCTTCCCCTTCACGTTGCCGATGATGTTCATGACCTCGGAAACGTTGGGTCTGGGCCGGCGCTTATCCACGATGGCGATGGAGCAGTTGAGGGAATGGGAGAACATGCGGGCCCGGGGAACGGAGCCCACGTCGGGGGAAACGATGATCAGGTCGTCCCGGGGGACGCTCTCGAACTTTTTCCCGTAGTATTTGGCCAGAAGGGGCGCGCCCACCAGATGGTCCACCGGGATGTTGAAGAACCCCTGGATCTGGGGGGCGTGGAGGTCCATGGTCAGCACCCGGTCTGCCCCGGCGGTCACCAGCAGGTCGGCGACCAGCTTCGCGGAGATCGGGTCTCTGGGCTTGGCCTTGCGGTCCTGGCGCGCGTAGCCGTAGTACGGGATCACGGCGGTGATGCGTCCCGCGGAGGCGCGCTTGAGGGCGTCGATGGTAACGAGCATCTCCATCAGGTGGTCGTTGACGGGGTTGCAGGTGGACTGCACGAGGAACACGTCCGACCCGCGGACGGATTCGTTCATCGAAACGGCCACTTCCCCGTCCGCAAAGGATTTGACCTGCATATCTCCCAGCGGGACCCCCAGGATGTCGGCGATCTCCTCGGCGACGGCCCGGTTGGCGTTGCAGGCGAAAATCTTGATGTCCTTACCGTGTACATTCATTGCTGAGTCTCCCCTTTTTTCTCTGTCCAGGTGTATTCTTTTTAAGCGGCAACGCGGGATCCGGTGTGCGGGCGCGCGCCGTGGTTTTACGCGGTATCGTTCCTGTGGAAGGGCCTTGCGGTCACCGCTTTTTGATGCGGCCCCGGGCGCCCCCGGTCATCTCCGTCTGGCGCACCCGGCCGAAGACCATGGCCTCGGGCGCCACGTCCCGGGTCACGGTGGTGGCGGCGGCGATGTACGCGCCCCCGCCTACGGTGACCGGCGCGATCAGGTTGGAATTGCTGCCGATAAAGGCGCCGTCCTCAACGACCGTGCGGTATTTATGCTGCCCGTCGTTGTTCACGGTCACCACGCCGCATCCCACGTTGACGTTTTCCCCGATATCGGCGTCGCCGATGTAGGTCAGGTGGGGGAAGGAGGAGCGGTCTCCGGCGGTGGAGTTGTTGAGCTCCACAAAGTTGCCGATCTTCACGCCGTCGGCGACGGTGCAGCCGGCCCGCAGCCGGGCGAAGGGCCCGATGCGGCAGGCCTTTCCCACGACGCTGCTTTCCACGCGGGAGAAGTCCACGATGCTTCCGTCGCCTACGGAACCGTCCACCACGTGGGTGGAGGGGCCGATGATGCAGCCGTTGCCGATGACGGTCTTTCCCATGAGGATGCAGCCGGGGTAAATACGCGTATCCGGTCCGATGACTACGTCGGGGCCGATCATGACGCCGTCGGTGCAGGGAATATCGACCCCGGCGGCGTAGTGTTTGTCAAAGACGCGCTGCCGGGCGATCTCGTTGAGGGCGGCCAGCTGTTTGCGGTCGTTGGCGCCCAGCACGCTGTCCGTGTTTCTGCACAGGAAGGTGCCGGCGGTCCCGTCCAGGTCTTTCGTCATGCCGACGACGTCCGTGAGATAATACTCCCCCTGGGAGTTGTCGTTCTGGAGCCTGGGCAGCGCCGCCAGCAGATAGTCGAGCCGGAACCAGTAGATCCCCGAATTGATCTCCCGGACGGCCAGCTGGGCCGGCGTCGCGTCCGCCGCTTCAACGATCTCGACGGTATTTCCGGTATGCAGGACGCGCCCGTAGCCGGCGGGGTCCTCCGCCATGGCGGTGAGCACCGTCACGGAGTTCTGGGCGCTGCGGTGGGTGAACAGGGCGTCCCGCAGGGTGTCTTCGTCCAGGAAGGGCACGTCGCCGTACAGGACGCAGACGTCCGTGACGCCCTCCCGCTGCATCTGCTGGAGAAAGGGAAGCGCCATCTGCACGGCGTGCCCCGTGCCCAGCCGCTGGTTCTGCAGCGCCACGGGCATATCCTCCGGAAGCAGCTCTTTCACGCCGTCGTCCTTTCCGGACAGTACGGCGCAGATATGCCGGTCGTCAAGGCCGAAACGGGCGCAGGCGTCCAGGACCCAGGAGATCATGGGCTTGCAGAGCAGCTCGCAGCAGACCTTTGAGTGGGCGGACTTCATCCGCTTGCCGTCCCCGGCGGCGAGAACGACGGCGGCGTAATTGTAATTCATCGCAGGATCCTCCTTTGAAGGATGGACAAGGTTTCGTGATCAACTGAGTTCATTATTGCAGAGCAGGGAACATTTTTCAAGCGTGAAGGGAAAAAAACCCCTCATCTCCCGAAAATATCCTCCTCGCTGTGCCGGTGGACGCTCAAAACAAGGCCGACGGCGGCGTAGCTGGCCACCACCGAAGTGCCCCCCGCCGAGAAGAAGGGCATGTTGAGCCCCGCCACGGGCAGAAGGGACAGGGCCATGCCGATCCCCCAAAGGGACTGGAATCCTAAAAGGGCGAACACGCCCACGCAGATATGGTGGCCCAGGGGGTCCCTGGCTTTCCAGGCGTTTCGCAGAAGCAGCACGCACACCAGGGAGATCAGCGCGAAGACCCCCAGGCAGCCGAGAAAGCCCAGGGACTCCCCCATGAAGGAGAAGATAAAATCGTTGTACATTTCCGGCACGTACTGGGCCGAGCCGGTCCAGACCCCCTTGCCGGTGACCTGTCCGGAGCCGATGGCGGTCAGGCTGAGATTCTGCTGCCACCCGGCGCCCCGGACGTCCAGGGAGGGATCGAAGAGGACCCGGAAGCGCTGCCGCTTGTCCTCGTCCAGAATGCCGAACCAGAGGGCCGGGATCGCCGCCAGGCCGGCGGCCGCCACGCAGGCGATGTACCGCAGGTCCAGCCCCGCCGCGAAGAGCATGGCGGCCGTGATCACGGCGAAGACCATGGCGGTCCCGTCGTCCCCCTGCAGCACCACCAGCATGGTGATCGCGCCGCCGTGAAGGAGCAGGCCCAGGAGCGGGCGGGGGCGGTTGAGGTGCTCTCCCACGTTGGCCAGGTGCAGGGCCAGGGAGAGGATCAGCGCCAGCTTCAGAAGCTCGGAGGGCTGAAAGGTGCGGGAGGTAAAGGGGATCGCGAGCCACGCCCGGTCGTCCACGTATTCGTAACCCGTCCGGCGCATGCCGACAAAGTAGGTGAGAACGACGAGAAAGCAGGAGGCGGAGAGGTAGAACTTCCACAATCGGGCGATGGTGTGATAATCGATGAGAGAGATGGCCAGGGCGGCGACCACGCCGATGGCGGCGGCCAGCGCCTGCACGGTAACGACGCGGACGCGCACGTGGCCCGAGAGGGCGATGCCGTAGAGCAGAACGAGGCTGAAACCCGAGCAGGCCAGACAGGAGAACAGCAGCGCCAGATCGGTGTGCCTGAGAAAGTGCAGAAACAGTTTGGCGAGGTGTTTCATAAGGCCTCCGCTGAGACAAAAATCAAAGATGGGCGCAGACCGCCCGACGGAATAATTATAGTATAAACCGCCGGGCTTGGCAAGGCGGCGGGCAGGTTTCCCTGAAATCCCCCCTCGTGAAGGGGGTTAAACTATTTGTAGAGAAATTTTTTTGGCCGCCGGCGTTTTCCCCCGGGTCGGGGAAGGGAAAAAACAGCGAAAAAAGGGAAAAATTCAACAGTATCAACAGAGTTATCAACAGAAAAGCCCGAATTCCGGTGAAAAAGGGTTTACGTTGGGTAGTTTTGACGGGATGACCGGGGTTTTTCTTGCGTCAGAATAAAAATCTGTTATAATAAGGGATACCCGGAGAAAAGCCGGCCCGGCCCGGGCCGGGGACCGGCGGAGACCGCTTTTGGGCGGTCCTCCGGGAGACCGTCGAAGCACGAAAATGTTTCGGGAGGAAACGCCATGGGGCAAAAACCGGTTGGAGAAGACCGCATCGTTGCCGGTCGCAATCCCGTCCTCGAGCTGCTCAGGACGGATGAACCCGTCGATCATATCCTGATGCAAAAGGGAGAACGGACCGGGAGCGCGGGAAAGATCGCCTCCATGGCCCGTGAAAAAGGCATACCCGTCAAGGACGCGGCAAAGGAAAAGCTGGACGCCCTGTGTCCGGGCCTGAACCATCAGGGCGTAGCGGCCGTGACCGCTCCCTGCCGGTACGCCGACCTGGAAGACCTGTTCCGGGCGGCCCGGGAAAAGGGGGAGCCCCCTCTGTTTCTCATCTGCGACGGCATCGAGGACCCCCACAACCTGGGGGCCATCATCCGCACGGCGGACGCCGCGGGAGCCCACGGGGTCATCCTTCCCCGCCGCCGCGGCGCGGGGCTGACGGCAGCCGCCGTCAAAGCCTCCGCAGGCGCCGCCCTCCACGTCCCCGTGGCCCGGGTCTCCAACCTGGCGGCAACGGTGGACCTCCTCAAGGAGCGGGGCGTCTGGATCTACGCCGCCGATATGGGCGGACGGGACTGGTGCGCGGTGGACTACAGCGGCGGCGCGGCCCTGATCGTCGGAAACGAGGGCGCGGGCGTGTCCAGACTTCTGTCGGAAAAGAGCGACGTGATCGTCGGCCTGCCCATGTACGGAGAGATCAATTCCCTCAACGCCTCCGTGGCGGCGGCCCTGGTGCTCTACGAGATGGCCCGGCAGCGGCACGGGATCCGGGCGCTATAAATAAAAACAGGCGGCCTGTTATCATAAATACAGCAGACGGCAAGGAGGCAGCGCATGACCGATCAATACAGCGTAGATGATATCCTGGAGGAGATCAACCGAAAGCGCCAGGGGACTGCCGGGCCCGCGCGCCCGGCCGCCGGCCCCGCGCCGGTGAGCAAGGATGTTCCCGCCGGGC
>JAEEGL016149143.1_pt1 | contig 16448 bp, 11 predicted proteins | sample 9134231 | NCBI WGS metagenome assembly JAEEGL01 (sample SAMN16246548, study PRJNA631951) | gut metagenome | biome: gut microbiome; feature: rumen; material: fiber-attached | host: Bos | place: Iran: Karaj | collected 2018-10
GGCACATATGTAGGAACGATTAATTATACAGCTTCAGCTAATCTTGTAATGCAAAATGTTCCCAAGTGGGGTAACTCTGTTGCTATAGGAGAAGAAGTTATTGCTATTGATAAACGTGACGGTAAACAATACACAGTTGCAAGACATGCTGACGGCAATCTATGGATGACGCAGAATCTGGACTTAGATATTAATTCTTCTACTACATATACTCCAACCGACACTGATATCACGGAAAATTGGATTCCAAGTTTATCTACTTATGAAACTGGAGACACAACATGGGTTAAGACGAATACTACACCAGAATCGTACGACCCAGGTGAAAAGTATTGGAATACCGCAACAACACAAACTGGCTCAAGTGATATCAACGATTATATAGATAATTCTGGAGATTCGCATTATCATCTTGGCAATTATTATAACTGGACCGCCGCTATCGCAATGAATGATAGTTCCGCCTATATTAAACCAGAAACACTTTCAGATCAATCTATTTGTCCATCTGGTTGGACTCTTCCAAGAAGCACAGGCGTTAACGGCACAACTAATCTGTTTATGCAATACGGGTATGATCCAGTAAGCGAATCTGTGCAAATGGATCCATGGTCTACGCCCTTATATTTTCTTTTATCTGGAGAATGGAACGGTTCCTTTTCCGCAATTGGCAATTATGGGCTTTTTTGGTATCCACATGCTAGTTCTATTTCGACAAGAGCGAAGCGTTTATACACGAACCTAAATAACGAAGTCCTACTAAACTATGCCACAACTCGTAGTGTTGGCATTTCTGTCAGATGTGTTGCTCGTCCAACAATTGATAATCTCACGTATATGCAGGATTTCATAGAATTGACGAACGGGGATAAAATCTCAGTTTTAGCCTCTATGATAGAAGATAATCAATATCAACTAAAAGACAAGCGCGACAAAAAGACATATTGGATTTCAAAACTCAAAGACGGTAATGTATGGATGACGCAAAATCTCGATCTAAATCTTAATGCCGAAACAACTTATACCTCTGCCGATACAGATCTTCCCAAAGGTGCCACTTGGAACCCTGTGCGTTCAACATACGAAACAACCGATCCTACATGGGAAAATAATCCAAATTCACCGGAATCATACGACCCGGGCGACAAATACTGGAACGGCATCTCTGTAACAGAATACAATACAAGCTTTAATGCCGAAACAGGAGAATACGGTCTGGAAAATCCAAACCCGGCAAAAGATTCTGGCGATGCGCACTATCACATTGGTAACTACTATAACTATACCGCAGCTGTTGCGATGAACAATAGTTCGAGTCATACTTCTACAGACAATCCATCGCTGCAATCAATTTGTCCATCTGGTTGGACATTGCCAAATGTTGGAAATACTGGAAACAAAACTTTTTATGGTCTTTTGAATAAATACGGTTTTACATCTTCATCAATCGATGGCGAAAAGAAAGTATGGAAGGCGCCACTATACCTTACTATGGCAAACAATTACAGCGGCGGTGGAAACATAACCATCGCATCGCAAGCTTGTTTTGCATCGCCAACGGCGAGCAATAAAAGTGTTGGAAGGATATTGTTATTTTACCAAGGCGGAAGCATGAGCTCAGCTGGTTCCGGACTATATAGAAGAAATGCGGCTTCGGTAAGATGCATTCTTAGATAGTAGCACCTCAGAATCTATATCAGCCGTAGGCCGAAAATGGCGGAGGGTGGGAGATTCGCACCGAAGGTTCGAATCGACCACTTTGTCTCACCAACAAAAAATGGCGGAGGGTGGGAGATTCGATTCGAAGAACGATATCTCGCTTTTTGACTTTTTGTCACAACAAAAAATGGCGGAGGGTGGGAGATTCGAACTCCCGCTCCAGATCACTCAAGACTAACGATTTAGCAAACCGTCCCCTTCAGCCACTTGGGTAACCCTCCGTTCATCCAATTCTATCACATTTTATTTAAAATAAAAACATGCTATAATCACCTTATGGTAAATGATTTACAACCCGTCTCCTGGGAAGGTGAAGAATACATTGTCAAAGAGCATACCGCATGGTGGTATGTTGGTCTCGTCATTATAACTGCGGCATTAATTACCCTCGCCGTCTTTTTTAAAGGCTGGTCTTTTATCGCTTTAATAATTGTTAGTGACATCGCCATTTTAGTTCTTTCCTTCCGTCCGCCTCGCAAAATTCACTACACTTTAGACGAAAAAGGTCTCACCGAAGGAAAAACTCTTCATAAATATAGCGATTTTCGCGCCTTTGGTATTTTGCAAGAAGGCAAACACTACTCAGCTATTCTTATTCCTAAAAAACGTTTAGGGTTACAAGTCAAAGTATATTTTCCAGAAACAAATGGCGAAATGATTGTCGATCATCTCGGTAATCGCCTACCAATGGAAGATGTTAAACTAGACCTATTAGATAGAATTGTAAATATCTTGCGCATATAAAAAAACTATGCTAAAATAAACATAAGTATATTATTATTAACGGTGGGCATCACAAATGAACCAAGATCAACAAGTAGACAACGATTTGCAGAAAGCAATCGACGACATCACAAATAATACCAACGCGGACCCGGTTTTTGCAGACCCGGTAGCCGCTCCTTCCTCAGTTCCGGAAGGTGATACCGGCGAAATAGCCGAACCAGTTGGCCCATTCCCTGCTCCTGAACCTGCCCCTGAACCAAAGGTTGAAGTTGTCCAACCTACCGAACAGATGGCCCCAATTGAACCAATCAGTGTTCCAGATATTTTGCCACCGGAAGAACCAGCCCCGATGCCTGCACCGGCCCCGATGCCTACACCGGCCCCGATGCCTCCGGTTTCCGAACCGGTCTTGCCTCCTGCCCCTGCGCCGGAACCACCGATGGTCGAAATGCCTGCCCCTGCATACGAAGAACCTGCACCTGGTGATCTAAGTATTCATCAAGTTAAGGAAGCCGCCCTCCGCGATCTCGTTCCCCTTCTCGGACATTTGGACATGGATCCTATTCAGAAGTTCAACATGTATCGCAACATCTTCGAAGACTTACGTGATTACACCGTACTTGAATCCGCTTACCGCGCCGCTGCCGAAATCCAAGACGAAGGCGAACGCGCTCAAGCTCTCCTCTATCTCGTCGAAGCCATCGACCGCATGTAATAGTTATTTATTAATCAAAATAATCCCGTTGGGATTATTTTGTTATTAAAAATGAACCGGAGTAGTATCCGGTTCGTTTTTACTGCCTTCTTATGAGCTAAGGGTATTAATACATTCCACCCATATCTGGTGCTGCTGGTTTTTCTTCAGGTATTTCGCAAATCAATGCGCCCATTGTAATCGCTGTAGCTGCAATTGACACTGCATTCTTCACTGCCTCTTTTGTCACCTTAGCTGGGTCAATTACACCAGCCTTCTTAAGATCTATCAATCCTTTCTCCGGCGCCATTACATTCACGCCAAATCCTGGTTTAGCACCTTCGACTTCAGCAAGCAAAGCCTGTGCATTAAGACCTGCATTTTCCATAATATGAATAAACGGGGTATTCAAGGCATTCTTTACGATTCTTGCCCCAGCATCTTTCTCATCAAGTTTCGTAGCCAAATTGACGAGCGTTACACCGCCACCAGCTACAATACCCTCAGCAAGTGCTGCCTTTGTTGCTGCCACTGCATCATCCACACGGAATTTCTTTTCATCAATCTCGGTTTCAGTTGCACCACCAACTTTAATCACAGCTACTTTGCCAGAAAGTGCTGCTGCACGCTTTTCAAACTCACCACGTTCATAATCAGATTTAGCATTTGCTGCAAACGTCTGAATCAACTTAATTCTATCTTGTACGGCTTTTTTATCGCCAGCACCCTTAATGATAGTTGTTTCATCCTTTGTGGCAATAACCTTTGAAGCTGAACCCAAAACCTCGAGACCAACTTCCTCAAGTTTCAAACCTTTATCCGCCGAAACCACAGTTGCATCGGTTAAAATCGCGATGTCTTCCATTATTTCTTTACGTCTATCACCAAATGATGGGGCTTTAAGGACTAATGAGTTAAATACACCTTTCAGCTTATTAAGCACCAAAAGTGATAAAGCTTCGCCCTCAACTTCTTCAGCAATTATTACGAGGTCTTTTTTACCAGCTTGTGCGCACTTTTCGAGTAAAGGCAAAATATCATTCGCCGCCGAAATCTTATTCTCAGTTACAAGTACTAACGGTTTCTCGAACACCGCTTCCTGCCTGTTAACATCAGTAATAAAGAAAGCTGACGAATAACCTTTATCATAAGAAAAGCCTTCAACAATCTCTTGCTCCATTTCAAGACCTTGTCCGGCTTCTACAGTCACCACGCCATCTTTACCAATCTTAGAAATCACTTCAGCAATCAACTCGCCAATTTCGCTATCACCAGCCGAAATAGTAGCCACCTCTGCTACCTTCTTTGAATCACCTTCAATCTTCTCAGCAGACTTTTCAATCTCAGCTACAATTTCTGCTCCAGCCTTTTCAATGCCACGCCTAAGTTCCATTGGGTTAACACCGGCAGCAATTAATTTGTTAGCTTCATTCAAAATATTATAAGTAAGCACCGTCACAGTAGTAGTACCATCGCCAGCCACTTTATTAAGTTTTTGCGCAGCAGCTTTAATAAGCTTTGCACCCACTGCCTCACCAAGCGAGTCGTCCTTAGAAGGAAGCTCCACGGCTTCTGCTACTGTTACACCATCATGCGTAATCACCGGTGCACCATAATCTTTTTCAATAATTACGTTCTTACCCTTAGGGCCAAATGTCACTTTTACTGCATCATACAATTGCTTCGCGCCAGACAATACCTTTTCACGCGCTTCTGATTCATAATAGATTTTCTTTGCCATTTTTACTCCTTATTTTATAAGTTTTCCACAAGTTATGCACAGGCTACATCGTCGCAAGCACATCGTCTTCTTTTACTACAATATACTCTTTATTATCAACTTTAAGTTCAGTCGTTGAATACTCCTTATAAATTATTTTGTCACCCTTCTTCACGGCCTTTACATCTGGACCGACTGATTCTACTACCGCATAAACTTGCTTAGTTTTTGATTCACCGAGCAAAATCCCCGATTTAGTTTTTTCTAATGGTTTTTCAATATAAGCTACAATATTATCTTTAAGAGGTTTTAAAGCCATTTTTATATCAAAGCGCCTATTATTTCTCCGACAAACGCTTTTTCTCCTTTTCTGTCTCCATTATAGCACAATTATTAGCACTTGCAACACATGAGTGCCAACTACCCTAATTAATCTTAGCTAATCTCTGTTTAATTGTATCGGTAAGATACACTATATTCTCAAACAGTTCCTCAATTTCTGTTTCACTAAATCCGTCTAAACTCCACTCCCTAAACAATTCCGTCATTTCACTACAATAAATCATAAATACCTTATTATTTTTTCTTATACAAGCATATCTCATTATTATCTCTTTTTTCTTACCAAGCATTTCCCTGATTACATCTCCTTTATCTCTTTTAAAAAGAATCTCAAAAGCTTTTTTATTATGTAACACAAACAAAATCATCTGTAGCAACAATGATTTTACCCCAATCCTCGCCCGCATTTCTCTTTTTAAAAATCTCCCGTACTTCCTCATAACATACTTTTTATAATCGATGGTTATACTGTTGATTGTTCGATGATGATGGTACAAAGTCGATCGTGATATACCTGCACGTTTTGCCATTTTCCCCATACTTACACATTCTTCATCGCTTAAGTAAACTCGCAGAATCGCCTCTTCAGTTTTCTTGAATCTTCGGTTATTTAATCTTTTTTCCGAGATACCAACAAAACACTTAGACATCATCCTCCTTACCGAACCAGTTGATTATTATATATATATTATATATATGCTTTCAAACTTATCTGTCTTCAGATTTTTCCCCGTCATCCATCTATCAACAGCTCGCTTCACCCCAGGTAACTTCTCATTATAATAATCGTGCACAAGTATTACACCGCCATTACAAACTTTATCACTTACCATCTTTAAGGAATCTCTAATCGATTCGTAAAAATCTCCATCCAAAAACGCAAAAGAAATAATCTCAGGCAAATCCTTATCTTTTAACTCACTAAACCAACCTTTTTTAATCACCGGTACTTTTATGCCAGCTCTTAAAAATCGCTCTTTTACTTCTCTCTTTGTTACCGGAAGCTCACCTTTTTTAAACTCAACTCCTAAAACCGATTCATCTTCTGCCCTTTTTTCCGGTAGCCCCTCAAAAGAATCATAAATCCATAGTTTTTTATCGTATCCTTCTAAGACCTCTGCAAGAAGAATCGATGTATCGCCCTTATAGCAACCCATCTCTACAAAATCCCCCGGGAGTTTCAAACACTCCCGGGCAATTTCAATTATTTTTTTAGTCTCTAAATCGGAAACTTGATCGTTATGCCACGCCATCGACTAATTCAGATGCCTTCTTAATCATATATGCAGCTTCGTTGGTCGGGATCACATAAATAGGCTTGGATTCAGACTCGGCTACATTCGTATAACCAGCACCCTTATCCATTGTGGCATCAGCTTTAATCTTAAAGCCCATAAATTCAAGATGCGACATAATAGATGTTCTCACCGGGATAGAGCGCTCGCCAATCGTTGCAGTAAATACCACGGCATCTACGCCACCCATTTTAGCAGCAAACTCACCAATCTTACCAGCCACCCCGTCAATAAACATATTGTACGCATTTACTGCATCTTCATTCCCCTCTTCGGCGCCAGCAATAATCTCGCGCATATCCGAAGAGCCAGCGAGTGCCACTAAGCCAGATGTTTTATTCATCACCTTTATTGCCTCAGCTGCACCGAGCTTTTCGCCAAGAAGTGCACCAACGGTCGGATCGATCGAACCAGTACGAGTTGATGACATCAAACCCTCGAGCGGAGTTTCACCCATCGAAGTGTAAGCTGGCTCGCCATCGATAAAACCAGTCACAGAACAACCAGAACCAAGATGACAAACAATCATCCTCTTTTCTAATATTCCCAATTCTTTAATTCGGCCCATTACATAACCATAAGACGAGCCGTGCGCACCCCATCTACCTAAATCAAATTCTTTTATCACATCTTTAGGAAGCGCATAAAGTGCATCTTTACGAGAATCGCGAGTTAAAGCTTCAGAATCGCTCATCGTCATCACTGGCACATTCGGGAATGTAGCTTGAGCATTTTTCACACCCCTAATTGCACCAGGCACATGAAGCGGATAAGTAAGTTTAGCTTTTTCAAGCTCCACAAAAGTTTCATCGTCCACGATATGATGCTTACTAAAATAGGTACCAGCCGCTGGAGTTCGTACTAAAATACCGTCAAGCGGATGTACATCGTTAATAAACCCTTCTTTTTCGAAGATTCCTTTTGCTTCCGCAAAAGCCGTATCGAGCGAGTCCCATTTCTTATCAACCTCATACTCAGTGCCATCGGCCTTAGAAACTGTACAGATGAATTTCTTTTTTCCTTCGATTTCTACACCTTCAAAATAAAGCGAACAAACCTCATCTTGTCCTTCGTAGAGTGAAAACTTCTCCGAAGACGAACCGGAATTCAAAACCAAGAAAATCTTTGTAACATTTGTAGACATAAAAACAAACTCCTTTCTGTCCATTATATCATAATTAAACAACTAATTCACATCTAAGATCGACGAGCGCCAGAACCAATTACAATCGGTTGAATCCTTTGTAATACTTCACGCCCACCAGAGTTCAGAACGCTCGAATCTGTCGTGTATCTTCCTGCACTGTCTCTATAAAGGCTACTACCTCTTATTTCATTAATAGCATCCCTCGAAGCGCCACTTAATGAGGAAGCAAGTTTAGGATCATTAACAATTCCATTTGATGCAATACGAATGGCTGCGTTCAAATCCATATCTGTCTTCGCCGCATCAACAATTTTTCTTACAGTTGAATCATTAAACGAAGCAAGTTGGGCACCAGAAAAACCATAAGATATCTTTTTATCTGGAGGAGCAGTTCTATTATAATCGCTAACATATCTAATACGATCAAGAACCATATCATCAATTACGTCAGTAGCGTCCTGACTATTAATTCTAGCGGCGGCCTGGAATAGCACATCATCACCCAAAATTTGATTAGAATCAGTACTGAAGTTCTTTATTTCAGCAAGGGCCTTATCATCCATCCCATCAAGAAGATCTGTACCCTTGTCTCTTGCATAAGCTTTCATACCACCATTACTCATAAAATCTGCATAAGACTTATATATAGCGTTCCCTTGTGCATCTAATTGGCCACCCTTCTTTCCATACGCCTTAAACACCTTATTTTTAGACTGTGTTAAAGCAGAAAGCGCAGCGGCATTTTTTGCCTGGCCAAAAGCACCCGCTGTATCGTTTTTCAAAAGTTTAGCCATCTCTTTCTCCATACCATTTTTCTCCATAGCCTCAAGAAGTGCATGCATCCTGAGCGCACCTTGACCATTCGCAGTAAACCAACCATTTTGCCCAAACACAGAATCAGAATTACCATCTCCGTTTTCACCAAGTCCTGCAGCTTCCAATAATTGAGCTCTTCCAAAACCAGCAAACTGATCCTGATATGCCTTTAGCTCAGTTGTATCCCTCGCAGACTGCGCACGTTGTTCTACCACTTCTGGCGCAACATTAGCCTCGGCTTGTCGCTGTTTATGCGCATTCACAGTTCTCTGCGCTTCGTTTAAGCGTCTCTTCTGATTATCATTCAAGTTTTCAAAACCACGCCTTTCTAAACGATCTTTAATTCTTTGCGCTCTTCTCGCTTGAAGATTTTCCTGTTGCCTTTTTGTATAATCGGTATTTCTAACAACACCTTGCGCAGCTCTCGAACCTCTCTGACCAAGATTCCTACCCATATTCGTTAGTCTTGTTCCAATATTTCCCATTAACGATAACGAACTTCTAAGAAGCATCGGTATTAAGAAGAATGGTAATACTTGGACAATCATAGCAGCCACTTTCATACTTGGCTGATCAATCTGCGAAAGCACAGCCCCTGCAAGTTTACCTGCTCCAATCACCGCGCCGCATAATGGGTACACAACCAATAACGCCTTAAACAAATCAAACCATTTTTTATAAATCTTCTCAGTATTAGGCAATAAGTAACACGCAATTGCAATCGGCGAAAGAATCACCAACAGAATTACGCCAGCTTCACGTATTACCAAAATAACATATATAAAGAATACAGCTGCAGCAACAGTTATTACTATACCGAGCACCGCAAGCCCCAAAGCCACAATACCAAGTGGATTAAGATATACCCAAAGAGCCGCCGCTCCACCACCCAATGCCGCCAAAACGCCAGTCGCAGCAACAGTGCCACCAGTCGATCCGCCAGCACTTCCATATCCAGCTGTACTCGCAGCATTACTTAATAAATCATTGACGCCTACACCAACAACATTACTTAAATCTATTACAAGTTCACAAATAATATAGCTAAGGTTAATTAACACTGCAACCACAATAAGCTTTGGTAGTATTTTTTTGATACCATAATTATCAATTCCGATTCCAGTCAGTTGCGAGAAAATTACAATCATGAACAAAATAACAAACAATATATTGGCAATATTTCTTACCGTTTCCCACGCCGATCTGGCTCCACTTTCGCCTTGGAATAAATCACGTGCAGGAATCTTCATATGATATTCTTCAATCTGCTGCCATAGTTTTTCACCAATTTCACTTACGCCTTTAATAATCGGGCAAATCAACCAGCCTAAGGCACCTGAATGTGAATAACATTCTTTCGACGAATCACTACTTCCATCATTATTATCATGATTAATTGTGTCGTCAATTGAACCAGTATCCGGATTATACTCTGCTAAATCAATCTGGCTAACGTCAAGCGCCCTAATTGCTTCAATCACGCCATTAACCCTTGTCGTGCCCAAGATACCAGTTTCATTAAACCCACGCTCAGAACTATAAACAATGTTTACATTCTTACTACTATTCATATCACCAGATAATGTGCACCATTTCACTTCTCCATTTGTTTTTACCGGCACACTTGTTTGCGACGCATTTTTATCGGACGAACAATCACTCGATGCATACAAATTATAAATACTATTTAAATACCCCATATACATGTCATATTTATCTTGAGTGGTAAATGCAGCCTCATCCCAAGAGTTATAGCCAGTCAGATTTTTCATAGCGTTTTCCGCATCACCAAGTACATATTCAATATTTGCGCTATCATCTCCATATACAGTACTCTTACCATTTGATGCATAGCTGCCATTGTATGATGTATTGTTAAACACCTTAACACCACCATTTGCAGCACTTTCAAATGCAGATTTAGTCATATTATAAGAAACAGTAAAAGCTACCGGATCATTTAAATAACTGAACGGATCATCTGAATTCGCCTCACCATCCATTACCCTGACGTTACTTCCTTCAAGATATAATGATAATCTGCCACTCTTCTTACTTTTATCATTCGACGCGGTATTTGTATTTAGTCTCTCTGAAGCATCCATCGGGAAGCAAAGGCCGTTAGTTTGAGAATTATTCGCGCCATTAATGTCGTAAGTATAATAAACACACACTGTGTCTTTTCCGCTACTGGTCGACTGATAGTCTAACTTCTCAAGCAATGCTTTGCCCGTAACACTTGAGCTCGAAAGGAGTCCAAATGATTTACCAGTACCAAGACCAGCGTTCCATCCAGTAAATAATTGTTCACATGAGATATCTGCATCCTTTAACGTATTCCCAACCTTAGAAGGCACTTGAATTACGCCATCTCTTCTTCCTTCACTCGTCATTAAACTTGATATACCATACGTATTAGAAGGAGTAACCGTCACACTACCGCTGCTACTTTTCATATAAGTCGCAGAATAACACTTCTTCAACCCATTTGCTAACGCCTTATTCATTAGCGACGTTTCGCTGGTTTTTGCAAAGGTGTAATTAGTAGAAATAGTTAATACAAAAAGACTTATAACAGCAAGCAAACTAAACATTAAAGCCTTTTTCATCCTACGCATCACCATTTCCCTTCTTAGTTCCAAGGTTATTAGTCATTTCAGCAAAATCATCCCAAGTTAAATCAATATAACTGATAATTCTGTTTAACTGTACTTCACGTTCATTATTCAAAAAGTATTGTTTTTCAGCTTCGGCCATCGCACCCAACACACTGCTGTATTGTTCTGTATCTATTAAATTATTCACGTATTCCGCCTTACCACCTTCTTCCAGCTCATCAATCACTGTTAAAACACTATTCCTGTTCGCAAAAATACTATACACAGAAAAGTACTGATTATATTTTTTATATTCACTACCATTATTGTTTTTCCAGTATTCTTCATAGCTCTTTTTAAGTGCCGCAATATATTCAGTATCAATAGCGTCAGATATACCGGCATAAAGTAAATGATAAAAATACCACGCACGACTATCCGATTTATCAATAGGAATATTCTTTCCAAGACCATAAACCAACAATGAAACAAAATCCGTATTTGTTTCGTCAGAAATAACTATTTCCTCAACATCATTATTGGTATTATTGTCATTCTTTCCACTATTATCATCTTTTTTGCCACTATCATTTGTAGTCGAGCCACCCGAACCGCTCGAAGAGCCACCCCCACCAAAATTTCCACCTGTCGCCGCAATAACACTCACACCTACAATCAACGCCAATACGGCTACCACAGCAATGATGGCAAAAATCTTATTTCGTTTTTTATTATCACCACCACCAACATCAACACTATCTGGAACCGAACTAATCATGCCAGAATTAGAAGTACCAATTCCAACCGCATTCATATTAGAACCAAAAACCTGTGTATTATTGCTAAAACTCGAAAAACCAGTTCCGCCAACCGCACGATTACCGAATGCATTTCCACTCGTTGGTTGCGCATTATTAACTGGCGCATTACCCGCGGACTGCCCACTGTTAGGACTATTCAGAGATGAAAAAGAACCACCAGACATCCCACCATTTCTGTTTTGGCCTTCATCCATACCAACATTTTAGCACAAAACCATAAGAATTATAAGTATTTTCTCAAATACTCACCAGTTGGCGTATTCGCATGACGGGCTAAATCTTCCGGCGTACCAACTGCCACCACTTCTCCACCCTTCATGCCACCTTCTGGTCCCATATCAATCACCCAGTCAGCGGATTTAATTACATGTAAATTATGCTCAATAATAATCATTGTATTCCCACCATCCACTAATTTATTCAAAATTGCGAGCAGTCTTTTTACATCATCCGTATGTAATCCAGTTGTCGGTTCATCTAATATATAAAGCGTTTTGCCCGTCGATCTTCGTGCTAACTCCGTAGCTAATTTGATTCTTTGCGCTTCCCCACCAGAAAATGTTGTTGCCGGCTGACCAAGTCTAATATATCCAAGTCCCACTTCTTGAATTGTGCGCAGCTTCCCTGCAATCGAAGGGATACTGCCAAAGAATTCCACTGCTTCATCAATCGTCATATCAAGCACTTGCGAAATATCTTTTCCTTTATATTTCACCTCAAGCGCTTCTTGATTGTACCTTTTACCATGACACGCCGGACAAGTCACATACACATCCGGCAAAAAATGCATTTCAATTTTATTCACACCATCACCCTGACAATGCTCACATCTTCCACCTTTAATATTAAACGAAAATCTTCCGGCTTTATAACCACGAATTTCCGCTTCCGGTTGCGACGCAAATAATTCGCGAATCGCATTAAACACGCCGGTATACGTTGCTGGATTACTGCGCGGAGTTCTGCCAATCGGCGACTGATCAATCACGATTACCTTATTAATCTTTTCGATTCCGTCAATTCTTTCATGTGTCCCAGAAACTGTCTGTGCACGATGTAATCTCGCCAAAAGTTCATTAGCGAGTATCGAATTCACGAGCGTCGATTTACCACTTCCCGACACACCAGACACTACCGTCATTACGCCAAGCGGAAAATGCACATCAATATTCTTTAAATTATTTTCACGCGCACCCACTACCACAAGTTCACGACCTTCATGAATTTTGCGTCTCTTTTTTGGCACCGGGATACTCAACTCACCAGACAAATATTTTCCAGTAATTGAATCCGGATTTTTAGCTATTTCTTCCGGTGTACCTGCAGCTACTAACCGGCCACCATTTACACCAGCACCCGGGCCAATATCAATGATATAATCACTCTCCCACATCGTGTCTTCATCATGCTCCACCACCAGGACTGTATTTTTTAAATCCCGTAAATGCTTCAACGTTGCAATTAGTTTATTATTATCACGTTGGTGAAGCCCAATCGATGGCTCATCCAAAACATATAAAACTCCCTGAAGCCCAGATCCAATTTGCGTTGCCAACCTAATTCTCTGTGCTTCACCACCAGAAAGTGTGTTTGCCGCTCGTCCAAGTTCCAAATAACCCAAACCCACATCCTGCATAAATTTCACACGCTCGCGAATCTCTTTTAAAATTGGTGCCGCAATCAAATTCTCCGCCTCACTAAAACCTAAATCCTGCGACAAAACTTCAATCGTCGCATCTACATCTAAATTGCAAATATCTACAATGTTTAAATCATGCACTGTTACGGCAAGAACTGCTGGCTTCAATCTCGCACCATGACAAGTTTGGCATTCGTGCACACGCATAAATCGCTCAATATCATGTTTCATAAAATCACTGATTTTCGGATCGTTGTATCTGCGTTCAAGCATCGGTATCACACCTTCATAAGTAGTCTCGTAAACCGTACCATCCGCAAATCTACCACTTCCGGTAATCTTCATTTTGTATTTTTCATCACCAGTACCATATAAAATAATTTGCTTTGCTTCCTCGCTCAGTTTTCCAATTGGCTCATAAATGCTAAAATGATGTTTTTCAGCCACTTGCATCAACCTCTTCAACCACCAAGAATCTTGTTGCACTCTGTTAAACGGTCTAATTCCACCTTCTGCAATCGTCAAATTATTATTAAAAATCAAACCTGGATCCACTTCCATACGTGAGCCAAGCCCAGTACAAGTTGGGCATGCTCCATCCGGCGCATTAAAAGAAAACAACCTCGGAGTTAATTCCGGAATTAATTCTTCCGGATGGTCCGGACATGCATAACGTTGTGAATAAGTTATCACTTCCGTCGCATCAGTTGAAATTTTATTTTCACCCACCGCCGTAGAAGTATCATTAATCTTCAAAACTTTAATAATCCCTTGCCCAAGCTCGAGCGCCTGTTCGATCGAGCCACTAATTCTCGAATACAAATCTGGCGACAGCACAAATCTGTCTACTACAATTTCAATATCATGTCGTTCATTCTTATTTAATTCCGGAAATTCATCCAAAGCATAAATAATTCCATCCACCCTTACTCTCGAAAAACCTTTTGCAAGATATTGCTCAGAAATATGTAAAAACTCACCTTTCTTTGCTGACACAATTGGCGCAAGAAGCATGCACTTACTGCCAAGAGGCAACTTCATCACTTCATTTACAATATCCTCAACCGTTCTTTTTGAAACTTCTTTATGGCAAACTGGACAATGTGGCACACCCACTCTCGCAAACAAAAGACGCAGATAATCATATACTTCAGTCACTGTTGCTACAGTCGAACGCGGATTCCTCGACGTCGATTTTTGGTCAATCGAAATCGCCGGGCTAAGCCCCGTAATCGAATCTACATCAGGTTTATCCATTATTCCAAGGAACATCCTTGCATAAGACGAAAGAGATTCCACATATCTACGTTGCCCTTCTGCATAAATTGTATCAAAAGCAAGCGACGACTTACCCGAACCAGATAAACCAGTAATAATCACTAATTTGTCTCTCGGAATATCTACATCAAGATTATTTAAATTGTTCTGCCTCGCTCCTCGTACGCGAATAAAATCTTCATTCATAAACGCGTAAATTATACCAAAAAAGTCAAGATTTGTCCATATCTATAAAACCCACTATGTTGCCAAAACATAAACGCCTTAGTATAATCACTATATGATGAGCACCTCCAGGTGTACCCATCATATAGGTTGGTGATTAGGCTTATTAGCCTAATCTTTTTTCTTCAGTTTGGTTCTATATCTCAAGATGATACGTATGAGATTAATCTCTGCGGTCATTTTACCACCCTTCCGACAACCTAACCGTCCTGGACCGGTTGTTTAATGGCCACCTCACACAGCACAAAATAAAACTTTTCTGCATCTGGGCCACTAAACTCCAAAGCCAACCCGACACCTATATATACACATCAAAAATACCATTGCAACCCCCAAATAACGTCTAAGCTTTCTTCTAATTGTTATATTCTTTTGTCGCCACTATCGCACCAGCTATAAAACAAGATAAAAATGCAGCTGAAAGTACACTTTCTGTTATCACAATCGGAATATCAACTGGACACACTAAGACATACCAATTAAAATAGCCCAGAGTGTCTGGAAGAGGCATTCTATTATTTGCATCTGTATTTGTGCCAGCATTTCTGTTTTCTTCTAAACGATATTTCTCACATTTTGTGCCATCATTATGTATATCAGACATTATCCGTAAACTAACAGCACCCCACCCGATACTTGCAATAAATAACGATAACGATAAACTAACTATAATTATAATTTTTCTTGTTCTTTTACCTGCAATAACCATCACGGCTAAAGATGACAATACAACAACAGATACATAAAGCGTCAAAATTAATATATTATTCGGAGCTAAAAATTGTTCATAATAATACTCCACAAAACGCATGGCTACAAGACCAAAAATAGGCGAAATCAAAAAGATTATCATTGACAATGTCCACGATAATCTACTTAATACTTTGTTTCCGCGATATCTCTTTGAATAGCTAACCAAGTTTCTTTTCTTTATCAGTTTCTCTCGATAACAATACATTATCATCTTAATAACTAATAGAAGGATTGTCACTCCCAAAAAAACAAAAGATGGCAATGGAATTCTATTCGCAAAGATTATTATAAGTACTATAGTTAATAATTCAGCAACAATAATCAACCCATTTATAATATTAAACATTAATTTCAGTTTAAGTAATTTGCTATCCACTTTAGATAAATCATCATTATTTACATCGTAAGAAGAGTAGTTGTTAGAAAAAGAATCAAAACCGTCATTATTCATTTTTTTATTATAACACCTATGCTTACTTCACTACTGATTTCACATATTCTGTATATGTCACAAATTCATTTTTCTTTTTCAAACTCAAGATTACTTTCGTCAATCTCTTAACTAACTTCTTTCCGCTATTCTTTTTAATATAAAACGGCACAACCTTATATTTTAAAAGCTTATCGCTAAATTCCCATGGATGAAAATACGTTGCAAAATACCCAGTTTTTTTAA
>JAEEGL010162870.1_pt1 | contig 16447 bp, 10 predicted proteins | sample 9134231 | NCBI WGS metagenome assembly JAEEGL01 (sample SAMN16246548, study PRJNA631951) | gut metagenome | biome: gut microbiome; feature: rumen; material: fiber-attached | host: Bos | place: Iran: Karaj | collected 2018-10
ATACGAGGTACTTCGCTGACTGATCCAGCTTCGATACCTCTGCCGTCACGTTCTGCGACGTCTGCTCCTGTATCTCCTTCCCCTGTTCCAATAACTGATCGTATATTGTCTGCTGATTTCGCAGGTACAGTTTCATCTGTGCATATGTCATGGTCACGTCGGTCTGAGCCTTGACCTCCAGCAGTGTATCTGTCAGCAACTTCAGCTGTGATATCAGCGCCAGCCAGTTGTGTTCCTGGACGCAGACCATAGTAGGTATGTCCTGTGCATCCTCCATATTCTGCTTGGAGGTTTCTTTCATTTCTTCGTATTTCGAACTCATATTCCATATTCTCCTTTCTGTATTTTGCTTCATGAAGCTTGTTGTCGCGACACCTACGTCCATTCGGACAGGTGTATGTGATGTACTTTCGGCTGTCCTCCCAACGCACATCGTAGCCGTACTGCTTCATGTAAAAGCGGAATTGTTTCTTTGACTTCGCTCTTTTCATGACGGCGTCAATGGTATTGACGAGATCCATTTTCCAACTCTCTCTGCGCATTGCACTCCTGTACTCACCTGTGGTCACACCGTGAGTATGCTTCCCGAGCTCGGGTTGACTGAGAGTTGTCACTCCATATTTCATACAGAGCTCGTCCGACAACTGACGCAGGTCTTGAAGTGTGAACTTGTTGGAGTGGTACTTCAAGCCTGTGTCAGCGTTGACTGCGTTCAGTATGAAGTGCGAGTGTATGTGGTCGGCGTCGATGTGAGTTGCCACCACAACTTCGTGACCTTTGAAGGCTCGCTCCGCAAACTCAACGGCAATCTTGTGAGCAAGTGCTGGCTCAATATCATAGCCGCTGGGGTGAGATTGCACGAAATGGTAGTAGCGTACGCCACCAGTCTTGTTGTACATCTCTCTTGTGTTTTTAAACTCTTGGTACGCAGTGGGGAGTGAACAGTTGAGAGCAGTCACATACTTTTTACCCTCGGTCTTGTCATCGCGGCATATGTACTCGAGGCTTCTCTTGCCACCGCCGCCGTGCTTAGTACTTATCGCTGTGACCGTTGCCATCACTTCACCTCCCGAAGAATCTGCCCAATCATCTCCGTGACCTTTCTGTGCTCATCGAGGAGCGGCTGGAAATTCACTGCGGTCAGCCTGTCCATGTTGGCGAGCGTAGCTATCTGATTGAGGTTGCGCCCGATAGCTTTCTGCTGTTTCACTATCTCGTCAATGCCGTTAGCGACAACTATTTTCTTGCCAAGAGCGCACCTCATCACGAAGTCGTTGAGCCGCAGTCCATGCCTCTCAGCGAGTTCATGGATGCACCTACTCTCTTCCTCTGTACAGCGTATCGCTATGGTTGTGTTTCTTTTTCTCATGTTATCAATTCTCCTTTCTATGAGGGGGTTCGGGGTTCGCCCCGACAAGCAAGGCGGCAGGCGGAATGCCAACTGCTATGCTTGCCGGCTTTTCTGAGCCGATTTTTTGTCACCGCCGCCACTTTCTCCTCTGCGGATAAATCAGTAACGATTCGTGACGGAATCGCCACACTCGCTCCACAATGCGCGACAACCGCTTTCGCCGCCGCAGGTGGGATAACTACCCGCCCCGAACTGCCGCGGCAAAAACGGCGCGTTTTATGCAGATTCCGACTCAGGGACAGAACGCCCCTGAGTTTCACAGTCAGGGACAGCATTTGTTTTAACATCACTGGCAGAGGCAGAAACAGTTTACGAAGATATTTCAGCGTTTGCAAACGTTTCAGGGGCAGCAGGGGCGCCACTTTCCGGGTATAGTAATTTACCGCCACTGCTGTCCCTATCAGCTTCGTAACGGACACAGATACTGCGAGTGCCGTTGCTTTTTGTCTTTCCGTAACTGATTCCCAGCGAGTGAACTTCTTCATCGTGCTGCAATAGTAATCGGTACATCCAATTGTTATTGAGTTCCTCAGACGGAAACTTTGCACGCAGTAAGTCGCACAGCTCTGACGCACTTCCACGGAACTCTTTTCGCTCCAACATGAAATCATGTATCGTAAACGTAAAGTTATCAGGCTTGTCCTCGGGCGGCTTGTCAAGCAGCTTCCACTTTGCTCCGTCCCTGGTAACATTTATATCGAGCGACGGAGCACCGCGACCACTGATGTTCAGTATCGCACTCTTGCTGTCAGTTTTGTGCGTGAGAACAAGCAGACCGTCTGCCGCACCCGTGATACCATTCGTACCAAGAATCATGTTGTTCGGATTGGAATCCTGCTGCTTTCGGTTGTGATGAACAAGTATAATTGCAATGCCCAACTCATCTGCAATAGACTTCAGCGTTGACACGTCCTTGTAGTCACTTCCGTACTTCATGTCAACGGTATCTCGCACCTTTTGCAGAGTGTCAATGACTATCAGCTTCAGGTCTGCGAACGTTTCCTTGCACTTGCGCAGATCATCTTCAAGACCGTTGCCGAGAGTGTTGACCAGCAGAATGTATTGCAGATTATCCGTCGGCTCATTGGTGAGCTCATACATTCTCGTCTGTAAATTTTCAAAAGTATCTTCAAGAGCCATGTACACAACATGACCTTGTTCAGTTTTGCGTCCGAGAAACTTTTCTCCTTTTGCAATAGCAAGACACATATCCATCATCATCCACGACTTACCTATCTTCGGATCACCAGACAGCACATGAAGTCCCGGATAGATTATTTCGTCAACGATGAAGCGTCTCTTTTTCATCGGAGTATTCATTATCTCGACGCTGCTTTTGAATTCAATTTCGATTCTTTTTGTCAATAAAAATCATCCTTTCTTTGTAAAAATGTGGGAGCAGTATCCTTTATGCAAAACGCACCGTTTTTGCACAACTTTTTCGCTCCTAAGAATGCAATTCTGAAATACAATAATGTTTTAACGAGAACTGACCTTTTCTCAATAAAACTGAAAATCAACTGTAAAGCACATAGAATAGAGCTTTGCAGTCATTTCAACTCAAAACAGCTATGATGACAGTTTTGAATGATTTTTCGATAAAAATGAGCGTTTCGGAATGAAAATGTGGGAGCAGTATCCTTATTGCATTTTGGCAGGTTTTGTGATATAATTTTTGCAGGTGGTGAGACTATGCGTTACAGGATATACGATCTGTCTGTCAGAGCAATGCTCAACTATTCAAAGGATGACGGATCATTTAACAAAACAGTTATAGATAAAAATGCGCTCCCAAGCTGTCTGAAGCACTCCGCTCACGAGCAGGATGACAACGCTCTTTTCTATCAGCTCATGTGCATACTGCACGACGATGACTTCAAGTGCGACAGCGACACTCTTGTGACAGATCTGTCCGACGTTATCTTCTATGCAGACTTCGCAAGAGTATTTGACCGCGATGCTTCAAATCCTTTTTATGAACAATTACAGCACAAAGCTGAATCGCTGTTCACAAGCAGAGGCGTGCAGATAGATTTCGGAAGCGGTATGCACAAGTACGTTGCATTTGAGCGCTCCGCCAGTATGAGTAGGAATGCTGTGCTGTCGTTTATCCGCGAAGACTTCTACTTCAAAGCCACTGAGCGCATACGTCTCGGAATGAATATCACAAAATGTCAGCTCAGCAAGCTGTACGCATACAACGGACTTATGCTCTCGGGCGGCACTCGCGTTGACGGTATCGACATCAACAAGTCCCACAGAGTTATCGTTGTGGACAATCCGAAGTTCACCGTTCATGACACGGACGTTATCACTGTTGAAGACGATGGAAGTGACGCACCCGTCCGCAAGTATCACCGTGTTGAATGTAAGGAAAGCGTTGGCGTTCTCGGCTATGACGGTGAGGGCGTTATCTCCAATGAGTTTGCAAAGATCATCAATAAAAAGATCGACGGCAAGCATACCTCGTTCCAGATACGTCTGCCGTATATCAAGGGTATGCTCCACCAAGTTGATATTCACGACTTCTTCAAGAGCGCAGGAGTTGCAAATCTCACCGACATATGGGGCGTGGAGCATAAGGTCTCGGACGTTGATATTATCCTCACCAAAAGTATGTTCAAGGGCTACGGCTGGCTCTGTGAGAATAATATGAGCTGGGAGGATTACTGGGACGCTTTTCGCAGGTACAATCACGCTTTGTACATATCAGGCGTTAGCAAGGATACTCCGCAGCAGTTCACGGAGCTGAACTATCAGTTTCTCAACACTCTTTCCATGACCGCCGATGAGTTTCGACCACTTGATCTACCACTGTCATTCCCTGAGAACGACAAACGTCACTGGCTCACCAAGGAAACTGAACGTGAATACCACAGGCTTTGCATCGACAGAAATTACCGTTTGAGCTTCTTCATGGGCAGAAAATTCAGCCGCGGCAGTAAGGATTATCACCTCAAAAGTATTCTTGAAAAGAATCCGAAGTTCATTGCCGAGTCTGTTTATGCGGATAAGATAAAAGCAAGAGCGCAGGCAGTTCTGAAACAATACGCTCTCGGTAGGCTCATAGTTGCAGGTGATAACAGATACCTCTCCGCTGACCTTCTTGGCTTGCTTATAAGGTTTATCCCTGCCAAGGCTAAGAGAAATACAAGTCAGCGCAACTTTATGGACGGTGCAGCACGAAGCGAATTCGAGAAAAACGCTTTCTATGCTCCGTCTATGGCGTATACGCATGGCGATGAATGTACGCTCCTGCGCAATCCACATATCTCCCGAAACGAAGAGGTACAGTTACAGGTCTATCCCGGCGTTGAGATGATGAGAAAGCACTATCTCAGTCACCTTACAGATGTTGTTATGGTGAACTGGGACTCGCTGACTGCGGAGCGTCTCGGCGGCGCAGACTTCGACGGGGATATGATAAAAACTATTTCCGATCCAATCGTCAACCGCTGTGTCAAGCGCAATTCCAAGGCTGACACTCCGCTGCTGAGGATACCTACTGCCGAACCTATTATCCGCGACGCTTCCGACTGGAAGGCTCGTTTTGAAACGATAAAAAGCACCTTTTCTTCCCGCGTGGGGCAGATCTCAAACGCCGCACTTAACAGAAGTATTATCGCATACAATGAGAATTCCGAAGACGAGCTTCGTGATAAGTGCCGCGAGGAGACGGAGATACTTGCAATTCTGACGGGACTTGAGATTGACTCCGCCAAGAGCGGCGTGAAGCCTGATCTGACTGAATATCTCGGCACAAAAACTGTCGCCAAGAGCAAGTTCCTGAAATACAAGAGCCTGCTTGAAAAGAGCGAGGGACGGCGTGCTTGGTACGAGCCTACCTTTGAGGAGCAGTTTGAGAAATTCTTTGCTGATACGGACTGGAACAGCGTCGATTCCAATGTGGAGCGCCTGCCGTATCTGGCGTATATGCTCCAAAAAAATACGAAAACAATAGTTGACAAGCCTGCCACAGACGAGGAGCTTTTCACGTTTGCTGCTAACGCCAACTGGAAGGATAAGCTCAATAGCGGTATTATGGAACGGCTGTCGGCACTTGTGACCGATTATGAACGCTGTCTGTCGCGTATAAGGGCTTGCAGTCAGCCTATTAATAACAGGCAGCGCAGGAGTGATATTCAACGCATTTTATACAGTCAGGGCAGGGACAACGAATACGACGCCGACTCCCTGTATACCCTGTTTCAAGGTATACCTGCTGAGAGGATAACTGCTATCAGACAGGAGCTTCAGGCTGAGAACTGGCACTTTACTCCGAAGGAACAGCGAGAGGAGCGGCTATCGGAATGGCTGCCCGAGCTTGAACGATATTATGAGGTTTTCTGCAATTTCCGTTTCGGCGGCTACCGTATTCTTATTGACCTCATAGCAGACATTGACGATGAAAACAATCTCACTGACAGGAAACGGCTTATCCGCGATGGTGATTCACCTGAGTTCGTTAAGCTAATGGAGGCTTATCTGAAAAAGCCTGTGAATGTTTATTACCGCGACGCTGTGTCTAATGAGTGTAGAAAACTCATAGAAGCAGTAACTAAGCCTGATGAGGCAGTCAAGTACCTTGTAGCAATGGGCAAAAGAAAAGCGCTCTTCGACCTGCTGTATGACAGGATCGAAAAGCACGTGAGGAGGGCTAATTGATGCTGAACGAAATTGAAGAATTCAAGGCTTACACGGACAAGCCTGCTTACAAATGCAACGGCAAGCGTGACTTTTCCTTCATCGGGCGTTTCAGCTTTGAGATGATAATGGACTTTATCGGTCTGAACCGAGTGCTGAGTATTATTGCGAGGGGATATATGTTCAAAAACGACACTCCCGACATTGGCTACGCTCGTCGAGCTCTGTGTGCATGGTGCAGTATCCCCGACAAAAAAATTGCCGCTCCTAAGGAGGAGTGGCAGTTCAGGACTGATTTTCGCGACCTGCATGAGGATTTCCCCGAGCTGGTCGACGCTAAAGGACAGGGCTGGTTTTACAGGCACGTTCATAAAACTGAGAAGTTCATTACCAAGAACAGCGATATGATGAGCAAAGCTACTCTTGCCAAAGCTGAACCGCTGAAAAAAGACTTCGATGCGGCGTGGAGAGCTAAGGTCAAACAGTTTCAGGTATCTCTGTATTCGCCTGAGACAAAGGGAGCGTGGGTACTGCGGTTCGATGATGTACTGGCGGACGCTCTTGAGCTTGGTCCACTGACGGACAAGACCTTTTCTTTCTCAGAAGATGAAAAGGCACGGATACATGCTCTGCTGCCTGAGGGGCTGCCGTATGAAGTAGCGGAAACAGTCATCGCTTACTGCATCGCCAACAAGTCCGATGATTCGGACTATGTTATTCTTCCTGTGTCCAACTTCGATGCTTACTTCGGTAACACCAGCTTTAGTCACAAGTGGCTCAATTTGTTTCCTGATACTCTCCTTGAACGCGATAAGCAGAGTTTTGGAGTGTGCAGGGTGAGGTCACTTATATAGATTCTAATATCTTATTCTGATAATTTGCCTAATGAGATCATAGACGTAATAGAACGCTGTATCCCATGATGAGCCATTTTGTCGCTGCAAGTATTGATGAGTGGTTATTTGGGTAACTAGATTTGAGTTTCCAACAACTTCGCTTATACCTGTTGCGCTACCTGAATCATATATCATTAGGTAACTGTTAATGTCATCAGTATATATGTACTCTGAGATGACAGTGCCGTCGTCTGGAGTATCATTTCCATCTGCTGAGACATACATACTTCTTCCTGAAAGACATATAAGTGCTGCACAAAAACAAGAAACGATTTTTTTCATATTATCACCTCATAAAAAATAGTAGTTATAGGAAATTATCCATCCTATAACTACTAAGATAATAGTTTATATTGATTTGTGACATTATTCAGAAATTTTTGTTTACTTGCACAAATCTAGTATCTCATTTTTGGTAAGATTACTTTTTATAGTATAAACATAGTTTTCATCTTTCCAAATAACAATATATTTACTATCAGTTTTGATTATTGTAAAATGAATTCCGTTATTGTTAGTATAGTTTTCAATGGTGCTTCTTTCATTATCAATACTTGCAGAATACATTTCTTCATTCACTTGAGTATAAATAATAAACTTGTCGTCATTCTTATACAATTTATAAACATAATTGCTTGTAATGTTTTTTTCGCTAAGCTCAAAACCTTCTGGGATTGAAATTTCTCTTTCAATGAAATTGGATGAATTAATTGATCTCACGTCATGTGTGGTTGATATATGAATATGATCAGGAAAAACATCTATAAAAATATCAAAAACAGTAGCTCTTACCGGTTTTATAGATAAAGCTGAAAGGGCGAATACGAAAATGACTGCGACAATGCACGCTATTCTTCTACCGGCAGTACATATTAGAGGATAATATGATTTATCACGCCTTTTAACGAGCTTCCGGAGCTTTCTTTCGGTCTTATCTGAGAGCTCAGCATTATCCTGTGAGTCAATCTGTGCCATGAAAGCGTCGGCTTCTGCTTCAAATACCTTCGCTATCGCAAGGGAAAGATTAGGATACTGTTTCATTTTTGTCTCCTCCTTTCAGAAGCTCTGCAAGATGAACTTTTGCACGCTGCAACCGCTGTCTTGCAGCATTGGGTTTGATATTCAGCAGCCTTCCTATCGTCTTATAGTCAAGATCGTTCACTATCCTCAGGTAGAGTATCTCCTGGTCAGGCATAGTCAGCTTCGCTATGTGCTCGGTCAGCTTAGAGAACTCTGTCTGCTCCAGTTCTTCGGTGCTTATCGTTTCCTCGACATCATCAAAACGGACGTGATCCATATAGTCTTTTTCTTTATTCAGAACTTTCAGCGCGGCATTTTTAGCTGTGATGAAAATATAGTAGTCCATTTTATGAGCATCCATATCATTTATCCGATTATACGCTTTAGCAAGACTGAAAAACGTTTCTGAACAGGCATCCTCTACCTGCTGGTCAAATTTCAGGTACTTTCTGCATATCGCAATTACCCTGTCTTTGTAATTCCGGTATAGCCGTTCAAATGAACGGACGTTTTCTTCACCGTCAACTATTGCAAGGAAAACACCTATCATAGATCTCACCGCGCTCCGCTTTATTCTTCAACTATAATTTTAGCATATATACAGCCGCAAATCAATAATCAGTATTTCAGCAACTTAGGACGCTGTTTTCATACTTATTTAGTTAAAGATACAAAATTTTATTTTCGGCGTAACAAAACCGTGTTTTTTTGTATCATATATAATGAAGGGGAAATTTTTTGAAATCAGTAAGAGTTTTTCCTCAGAAAAAAGACTAAGTAGTGAAAGGTTATGGATTCCTGTCCAACAAACACAAAGGAGGTCATTTTATGAAAAGGACATTAGCAGCAATTATGGCACTTTGTATAGTCGGAGGAGCTGTGCCAGCAGTTTACATTGGTTCGCCTGTGAGCGGTATCACGGCAAGCGCAGCTGATACAAAAAAAGTAACTGTCGGCTTTCTTACATACACTGTTTACAGTGATTATGCAGAAGTTCTGAAATGCAGCGATAAAGCTACCGGTGAAATCATTATATCAAGTGAGATTGAGGGTGTTCCTGTTACACGGATATGCGAAAATGCTTTTCTGAATTGCAGCGATATTACTTCAGTCAGCCTACCGGAAGGAATAATGATAATTGGTGAAAGTGCATTTGAAGGCTGCACCTCTCTCATAAATTTTAAGAACCAACTGGGCATTAAGCAGATCGGTCCTTTTGCGTTCAAGGGCTGTACCTCATTGGAGAGCTTTTCAAATCCTATCCCACTCAATAGTGGGGATCAGATCATCGACTGCAAATCTCTTACAAAACTAGAGCTTGCAGACAACGGAGAGTCAACACTTCTTACCAATCTGACGCTCAAAAACTATTCAAAGCTCGAAAGCGTGATCATACCGGATAATTATGTCCTTAACAACAATTTTACTCTGAATAACTGTCCGATGATAAAAGAGATAAAATTGCCTGCTGTGTCTTCACTTGAAAGTGTAGTTATCTCAGATTGCAACAGTATTACAAACATCATTCTTCCTGAAACATTCTCTGATGACAAATCGAGTTTCAGCATATCACAATGCAGCAGTCTGTCGGCGCTTGATCTTTCAGCCAGCAATATAGCTAATGTTACTATTGAAGAAATGCCTGCGTTGGAGAAGATAATTTTCAAAAAAGTTCAGCACATAAAATACAAGGTTGCAAATTGCGAAAAACTCAACAACCTGACGCGCAGTCTTTCTTTTGATACTGAACTCAGTTATGAGACCTGTGCGTCACTGAAAGATGTTTACTACTATGAAGAAACATCTGATAAATGTCACATTCCTGACGTTATGCTTCTTGCGAAAAACAGTATAACCGTACACGTTTGGAAATCAAACACGGTGCTTCAGAACTACCTTGATAATAACAAGGTCAAATATGTATTTATAGATGATGAACCTGTTAAAGGTGATGCAAACCTCGACGGTCAGGTAAACATCGCAGATGCCGTCCTCGTCATACAGGTTGCTACTAATCCTGACAAATACGCACAGGGCAAGTCTGAATTCAGCATAACCGCTCAGGGTGAGAAAAATGCTGACGTTGACGGAAAAGCCGGACTTACCAATGAAGATGCGTTACTGATACAGAAGTTCAAGCTTGGACTAATTGACAAGTTCTGAGCACAAGCAGTTACGCAAAGTATAACATAGTCTGATTAATACGTGGGGGTAAAGACACCTTGCACAAGGCGCCTCCCCCCTGTTTGTATAGTATGCTATATTTCACGATATGACGTATTATAGCTTGAAAATGCATACTTATTCTGATATAATTTACTTGAAAATAAAATCTCAGGAGGTACTCTTATGAAAAGACTTATTTCAGCTCTTTTGTCTCTTTGTATAGTTGGTGGAGTTATCCCGGCTATTCCTCAGTATGAGCCGGAGAGCATTATTGCAGCGGATGAGACTGATTATGAGGTGGTTGTGTATCGCTTTCTTAAATATCACGTTTATTCAGACCACGCTGAACTCGTTGAAAGCAACAAGTATGCAGAGGGAGATTTCATTATACCGAGTGAGATAAATGGAGTACCGGTCACTAAGATATCAGACAAAGCTTGCTATGGATGCGATCATCTTACTTCAGTTAGTATTCCTGATACGGTTACAAGCATAGGAAAGATGGCTTTTTGGGATTGTATGGGTCTTACGTCAATTACTATCCCTGATTCAGTTACAAGCATAGACGTCGCTGCTTTTTTTGGCTGTAGAAATCTTGAATCAATAACCATTCCTGATTCTGTTACAAGCATAAGGTATCAGGCTTTTGAATCAACTAAATGGCTCGAAAATCAGAGAAAAATTTCCCCGTTAGTAATTGTTAATAACATACTTTTAGACGGAACAACGTGTTCAGGAGATATTATCGTCCCTGATTCAATTACAAGTATAGGCGACCTATCTTTTTGTGATTCTGATATTACATCAATATCCCTCCCTGATTCGGTTACCAGCATAGGTGATTCTGCTTTTAAGGACTGTACAAGTCTCAGATCAGTATCTATACCAAATACAGTAACAAGCATAGGCAATAGTGCATTTGAGACGTGTATAAATCTCAAATCTATAAAGATACCTGATTCGATTAAAAGCATCGGGAATAATGCATTCTTCTTTTGCTCAAGTCTTACATCAGTAACTATCACTGATTCAGTTACAAGCATAAAACCTTATACTTTTGGAAGATGCGAGAGTCTTGAATCAATTACGATTCCTGATTCAGTTACAAGTATAGAAGAAGGTGCTTTTTCCAACTGCATCTGCCTTAAATCAATAACTATTCCTGAATCTGTTAAAAGTATAGGTGAATCTGCTTTTAGCAACTGTATGGATCTGACATCAATAACTATTATGAACCCTTACTGCATAATATCTAATTCCAGCACTACAATTTACAGCAGTGTACCCCATTTTCCCTTTTTTGATGGTACTATTTATGGCTATGCCGGTTCAACAGCTCAGACATACGCTGAAAAGTTCGGCTGCAAGTTTGAACCTCTCCCGGGCAACTCTATTCTCAGAGGCGACGCCAACATCGACGGTAATGTCAACATCGCAGACGCTGTTCTCGTCATACAGGTCGCTACCAATCCCGATAAATACGCACAGGGCAAGTCTGAATTCAGCATAACCGCTCAGGGTGAGAAAAATGCTGACGTTGACGGAAAAGCCGGACTTAGCAATGAAGATGCGTTACTGATACAGAAGTTCAAGCTTGGGCTTATCAAAGAGCTCTGATATATTTACTTGAAAATAAAATCTCAGGAGGTATTATTATGAAACGCACGATATCGTCTGTTATCTCAGTAGCTCTTATCCTCAGCTCTTATACGCCTGTCGTAACAACTGCCGAAACAGCTGACACAAAATGGGAGCGCTTTCTGAAATACGATCTCTGTATAAGCGACTACTCTTCCCTGTCTGAGGAAGAACAGAAACTCTGCCACTTCATCTATGATACGGAACAGGCTGCAAATGATGATATAATCTGCGAACGTGCAAGACGCACTCTTGCCGGAGATGATGTTGGTGAAAGAATAACACTTGAGCAGCTTGACGGTGCATACGGCTTATGGGACAAATATGCCGATCGTAAAAATGAAGGCTGGCAATATTACATACACTGTGTGCCCGACATAATACATCTCAAAGAATCAGAAAAATATAGCTATGGAACTTATTATTCCCATAGTATGTATCAAAGAAATGAATACTGGCTTGATGATACCGGCGAGACATTTGTGGTTTTCACACCTATGGCTTCAAAAGAAGAAATAAACAAATTCGATATTTATGACAAGAATGGCGAACTGCTTCAGACCATACCTGCTGCTACAAATAACACCTCTTATAAAGATTACAGAACTAATGAGGAGTCGCTGAAGGAGTTCGGCTGTATCGAAAAAAACGGAGGCTATTACTACACAAAAACGGACGGTACAACTGTATTTGCGTGGAGCATATACTCAAACAGCTCTGACCTTGAACCTATTACAGAGCCGTTCGTTATTGAGAGTGAGATAAACGGCTGTCCTGTTACGGCAATAGAAAACAACGCGCTTTGCGAGTCGCCTTTTACAGAAGTGGTACTCCCTGACTCAATTGAAACAATAGACGAATATGCTTTTGGCGGATCAACTTACCTCAAAAAAATAAATATTCCGAAAAAAACGAAATATATCGGTATGGGTGCATTTGATGAATGCAATTCTCTTGAAACTATAAATATTGACCGTCCGGAACTGACCATAGCAAGAGGTACATTTTCAGACTGCCGCAATCTAAAGAAAGTTACACTCAGAGTCAAAGATTTAGGCGAAGGAGCCTTTCGTGGTTGTAAAAAACTCGAAAGCATTACTTTAGAAGACGGAATTGAAGTCATAAGAAAGAATGTATTCAGTTACTGCAATCTGAAAGAGGTAAAGCTGCCGGACTCAGTAAAGTATATTGAACAAGGAGCTTTCTATAATAAATTCGGTTCCAGCGTCAAAGCTGTGACTATTCCAGCTTCGGTATGTCTTATCGGAGCTTATCCGCGCAAGACCGGAGTAATGGAAACATCTGGTTTAGAGCCGCCAAAACCGATAAGACCTCTTACCGATGAACCTGTTTGTGCCTTCGACAGCGATTGTGTAATATACGGCTATAAAGGAACGGAAGCAGAGAGATATGCTGATGAATTGGGATTGACCTTTGTTCCCGCTGACGAAGTCAAAACAGATCAGGAAGGCAACAAATACTATGAGGCTGCCGACGGCAATCTGCTTTACTGGGTATACCCCGATCACGCCGTTGTCAGAAGCAATTATGAAGTAACAGCCGGCGGTGCGAGAATACTAAAAGCAAGTGGTGACGTTATCATACCAAGTAAGATCAATGGAGTTCCTGTAACAGGCGTATTCGGATTCAGCGGTGCTCCGGAACTGACATCTGTTACTCTCCCCGACATGGTAACAACGATAGCTGCTAACGCTTTCTATGGCTGCACTTCGCTTAAAACTATCAATATACCGGAATCAGTAACCTTTATAGGTGAAGAGGCATTCATAGAAACTCCATGGTTAGAAAATCAAAGAAAAGAGTCGCCTTTGGTAATTGTCAATGATATTCTTATTGACGGTCAAAAATGCGAGGGAAATGTAGTGATTCCCAATAATGTGACAAATATAGCTGACCATGCTTTTATGAATTGTGAAAACATCAAATCTGTTTCAATACCTGATTCAGTTTCTTACATAGGCAGAGAAGCATTTCTTGGAACAGCATGGCTTGTAAGCATAACCGATGAAAACGGACTTGCTATCGCAAACGGTTTCCTGCTTGACGGAAAGAAGTCTAAAGGGGACGTAGTTATTCCCAACACAGTAAAGGTTATAACTGGTCACGCATTTTCCGAACCTGTTCTTTCAGAGCTTACATCAGTAACTATCCCGAAGTCTGTCAAAACTATCGAGGGATATGCCTTTTATAACTGTCCGAAGCTCACTTCGATAACAATTCTTGATCCGGATTGTGAGATAAAAGGAATATCTGCTTTTGACAGGGCTGCTGATTATGATTCTGAAGTAACTGCTTTCGATGGAACTGTTTACGGATACGATGGTTCAACCGCTCAGGCTTATGCTAAAAAGCACGGCTACAAGTTTAAGTCGTTAGGTGAAGCACCAAACGAAGAAAATATGGTCATTCCAGCTGAAAAAGACGGAAAGGCTGTCGAAAGTGTCTCTATAAAAGACAATCCCGATGTAAAGACTGTTACCATACCAGAAACTGTCAAATCAATAAAAGTTGAGAATTGTCCTAATATAACCTCTTTTGTTGTTGACGGGAATAATCCCTATTTATGCAGCATTGACGGCGTTGTATATAATAAGAATATAACTGTTTTGCTATGCTATCCGGCAAATAAACCTGAAACCTCATTTGAAACACCGGTATCTGTTACGGAAATAGCTTCCTTTGCATTCGATAGATCACATAATCTGGAACATTTATCTCTTCCGGGTGTTGTGAAAATCGATGAGCGGGCTTTAGCAAACGCTGATATTAGTTCGGTTAGTTTTTCGGAAAATCTTACCGACATTGGAAATATGGGCTTTGCCTATAACAAAGCACTTACAAGAGTTGTGCTCCCATCAAGCCTTAAACGTGCGATATACCCTTTTAATGAGTGTACTTCACTGTCAGAGATAGTTATTCTCCATAAAGGGATAAATGAAGAACCGTGGGCTGCAACAATAGATCCTGAATTAGATAGTTACAGCACACTTCTTGGTGGCTGTAAAAATGTAACGGTCTATATTCCGGATGAAGACTATGGTTTTTATAAAAAAGAATACGAAGGTGGTTTTTGGGATACATCTTGTGTATTATTGAAGCTGAGTGAATATGACGGTATAACAACTCCCGGCGACGCCAACTGTGACGGTAATGTCAATATCGCAGATGCAGTTCTCGTTATGCAGGTTGCTACTAATCCTGACAAATATGCACAGGGCAAGTCTGAATACAGCATAACCCCTCAGGGCGAGATAAATGCTGACGTTGACGGTAAGCCTGGACTTAGCAATTCAGATGCAATCCTGATACAGAAGTTCAAACTTGGGCTTATCAAAGAGTTCTGATATAAACACAAAACCGTCCTCAGTTTCCGGAGGACGGTTTTACATTAACTCTTCTTTATCCGTAACCGCTTTTGACAGCTGTTAGCATACGTTCTATAAGCGAATAGGCTTCATCCGAACCTATGTAGAAATTTGCTCTCCAATCATACAACTCCACATAGATATAACCATTGCCGCTTATAAATACTCTGAAATTATTTTTCAATATCTGATGGTATGCAGTCAGATCAAAATAATCTCTCTCAAGACGTTTTGGTGCAGTATCAGACGGCAGTACAGAATACTTTAAAAGGATATTCAGAAGCTTATCTGTAAAAATATAATTATATCTATATCTTTCTCCCCACACATCGCATACCACATTTCCTTTGCTTATTCGATTGTTACAAGAAAAGTCGTTTATCATATTCTTAAGGCTATCCGGTTTGTACTGTTTATTTCTGTATATACAGTATATCCCGTTGCCACCGAATTCCACAGCAAGAGCCGCTTCCTCAGACACACCGTTTATCATATACGTTTTGGCTGTTTCATACGAAAATGGTATCTCACAGTAAAAAGGTCCGACATACTTATTTTCTAGTCTTATACCGGTGTACGTGTATCCAATTCCGTTCAACATAAAAAATGCAGTACTCTCCCCCATTGCCTCCCCAGTACTGGAACTATTTTCTGTTACTGGCATTGTCATATCCATAGCGGTTGTCTTCGGCTGTTCAGTAGAAGTAAAAGTCATAATTTCAGTACCTGCATTTGTAGTATCTGTATCAAGCTCAACCGGTGTTATTATTTCTTTTGTACTCGTTACAGGCTGCAAATAGGATGTCTGAACATCTGTAACTGTATTATCGGTAATCTGAATAGAAGTATTTGTCTGCCAGACAGCGGAAGTGCTCTCTGATATATTTTTATCTCCGTAATTAGGTGCAGTTGCCACAGGATCATTCTGACTATTCTGCAACGCAGAAGAATCTGTCTCCGTTGAACTGATATTCTCAGAATTTGGTACAGTAAAAACAGTATGCTCATCTTTAGACGTTTCAGTTACAGCAGGGATATTCTTACTTTGCTGCGATTTGCCAGAAGATGTTACAGATGTCGTGACCGCTCCACTGCCCTGCGATACCGATGTCTGTTCAGAATCCGTTCCATACTTATCAGACTCGCTCGTCTCTTCGATAATACTGCTGCTGTGGAAATCCTTGCGAAAAGCATCCTTTATGGCTGCATTTTTCCATAGTCCCACGCCAATGATGACTGCTGCACACATTCCGGAAACTGCATAAACAGTACGGCGTATCACGGCG
>JAEEGL011073419.1_pt1 | contig 16447 bp, 15 predicted proteins | sample 9134231 | NCBI WGS metagenome assembly JAEEGL01 (sample SAMN16246548, study PRJNA631951) | gut metagenome | biome: gut microbiome; feature: rumen; material: fiber-attached | host: Bos | place: Iran: Karaj | collected 2018-10
GAAAGGATCCTCAGACGCGCATATGAAGCAGGCATCAATTTTTATGATACCGCAAACGCCTATACCGACAGCGAGATGAAGATAGGATATGCGCTGGGCAGCGTAAGAGATGATATCGTCATCGCCACGAAAAGCGGTGCAAAGACCAGGGCGGAGGTGCTTTCCCATATCGAGAACAGTCTCCGCATGCTCAGATGCGATTATATAGATCTTTTTCAGTTCCATAATCCTGCAGAGATGCCTGACCCCGATGACCCCGACGGTGCCTTTGCCGCCGCTCTTGAAGCAAAAGCCAGGGGATATATACGTCATATAGGCATAACGAACCACCGCCTCCCCCTGGCCGAGAAAATGGTGAGGAGCGGACTTTTTGAGACCATGCAGTATCCCTTCAGCTATCTTGCCTCGCCCGCCGAAGAGGATCTCGTCAGACTCTGCGCGGAGCTCGATGTGGGCTTCATAGCCATGAAAGGCCTTGCCGGCGGACTTCTTACAGATGCCGCCTGCTGCAGCTGGTATATAAGGCAGTTCGACAACGTGGTGCCCATATGGGGGATACAGCGTATGGAAGAACTAGAGGAATGGATCAGCCTTGAGAACTCTCCTCCCGAACTCACTGATGAGATGGCCAGACGCATCGAACAGGACCGCAGGGAACTTTCCGGCAGCTTCTGCCGCGGATGCGGCTACTGCGCTCCCTGCCCGGTTGGCATCAATATAGCCAACGACGCCAGGATGTCCCTCCTTCTGCGACGTGCACCGTACAAAAACTTCCTGGATGACCGGACCCGTGACAACATGAGGCTGATAAACAACTGCATAAACTGCCGGTCCTGCGTGAAAAAATGCCCTTATTCACTGGATACCCCTGCACTGTTAAGGGAAAATCTTGCCGACTACGAAAAGTTTTATGCCGAACACAAGGGTCTTTGACCCTTATAAGGAGCTCGAAAATGCAGAATCTCTTCCTTACGGGGGAACCCGGTATCGGCAAGAGCACCATCGTAGAAAAACTTATGCTGCTCTTCCCGTCGGGAGGCTTCAGGACTTCCTTCGATACCGGCAGGGCACGGCCGCACGGCCGGCTCTGCATCTATCCGGCAGCAGGTCCTCCTGTCTTTGATATCGTGAACACCGTTGCCGATTTTTCTTCATATCCTCCCCTTCCTTTTCCCGGGGTGTTCGATTCCCTGGGATGCCGGTACATATCGGAGGCACAGGATGATCCCTCGGTGAAGCTTCTGATAATGGACGAATGCGGCAGCCTTGAAAACGGGGCGGAAGCATTTAAGCAGAAGATACTGTCCTCCCTAGATACGGGCAAACCCGTACTCGGTGTCCTGAAGCTTTCTTCTCTTTCAGGCTGGACTTCCCTGATAGCCGGTCATAAGAATACCGCGCTGCTTACCGTTACGGTCGAAAACCGCGGTGAGATCTTTGACAGGGCGCTTGAAATTCTGTCTTGCAACAAAAGCCTGCGGAGACTATAATCTGTTTACCGGTATACTGTAGGCTCTGTTTATATCATTAACCGCAGGCCTTTCCTCCTAATGGTATCCCACTGCCTTCTGCCGCGGGTCCGCATACTGATTCCACAAGAAAGGAGTCTTTCTTAATGCGTTCCGGTTCCCTGCTCCGCAAGGTGCTTTATCTTGCAATGCTTATCGCGATGGAGATAATCCTGTCACGCTTCCTTTCCATCGCCACTCCTCTTGTCAAGATAGGTTTCAGTTTTATCCCCCTGGCCGTTGCAGGCATGCTTTTCGGTCCTTTCTGGGCCGGGGCCGCCGGGGCCGCCGCCGACTTTATCGGCGCGGTGCTTTTCCCGATAGGCGCATACTTCCCCGGTTTTACCCTTACCGCTTTCCTTAACGGCTTTGTTTACGGACTTTGCCTGCACCGGGACAGGATCAGATTCCGCCAGATAATCCTTGCCGCAGCTATAACACAGATCATACTGAGTCTGGGGCTCAACACCTACTGGGTATATGTCATCAGCCATTCCGACTTTGTTTCTCTTCTTTCCCTTCGGGCGGTACAGTCTCTTGTGATGATACCCATGCAGATCATCCTTCTCCCTGTTTTCTGCAATTCCAAGGTCAGAAGCCTCCTGATGAATAACAGGAACGGCACGTCCGTATGATGATACTGCCGCCGGATCCGGCGGCACCATATCCCTGATTTCATTGCCTGCCCGTACGGGCCGAATGGAGATCGCTATGAAAAAACTTGTTTTATGCCTGGTCCTTATTGCAGCCTGCCTTCTGTGCAGCTGTTCATCAGACTCCGGGAATACCGGAACACAGTCTGCCGCTTCTCAGCCGTCCTCCTCTGCCGGGGAAAGCCAGGCAGAGCAGTCCCCGGAACTCGTCGGTCCCGAAGACCTGCAGCTTTCCCCTCTTGCAGACGGGGACGTCATTGCCGTTTTCGAGACGTCTATGGGGACGATAAAGGCCCGTCTCTTCTGCGAACAGATCCCCTATGCATGCGAAAACTTCATCACCCACGCCGAAGAGGGCTATTATAATGGAACGACCTTTCACCGCGTGATAGACGGTTTTATGATACAGAGCGGGAAACCGGCCGACGGCAGCGGCAACGGGAGCAGCATTTGGGGTACCCCGTTCCCTGATGAGTTCGATCCCCGTCTCCACAATATCAGAGGTGCCCTCTCCATGGCAAACTCGGGACGGAACACGAACGGCAGCCAGTTCTTCATCGTACAGCGTGACTATATAGAACAGACGGTCCTCGATGAAATGGCGAAATATCCCGACAGCTACCCTCCGTATATCGTTTCAGCATATGAGGAAATGGGCGGGGCCTACCATCTGGATTATGTCCATACAGTTTTTGGGCAGGTGATAGAAGGGATGGATGTCGTCGATATGATTGCAGGCGTCGAAACTGATGAGAACGACAATCCTCTCGAGGACGTGACCATAGATTCAATATCCTTTGAGATATGCAGATTCGATTGATCTGATAAGTTTATCGCTAAAAAATGATCGGTGCAGTGATCACTGCACCGATCATTTTTTCTTTGATGACTATTCCGGAAGAATGACTCCCTGGCTGAGCAACTTTTCCCTCAGCTCCGGATAAGGAACGTCCCTGACCTCGATGCCTTTTCTGACGGCTATCGCTGCAGCCGTACCGGCTGCCTGGCCGAAGCACATACAGTGCGGCACAAGATTAAAACAGGAGTTGGCTTCATCGTCTGAAGAGAATGCCCGGCAGGCAACAAGAAGACCGTTTATATCCTTTGGGACGAGGGAACGGTAAGGGATATACACCACAGGGAAGGGGTAGCAGTCTTCTCCGCGGTCGTTATTCGGAAATACTGCTATCGTGTCGGGGAACGGTTCGGTGCGCTTGAGGTCGGGTTCCCGGAGGGAAGCCACTCCGATCAGTCTCCGTCCGCCGGTTGTCCCCAGCTGCTGGCATGTAAGGCGGATAAAACTGTTTTCAAATCCCTCGGCCTCATCCCGCAGGACTTCCCATGTGCGTACCGCTTTTTCACGAGCGGCAACGTCCATCCGGGTCATTTCCTCAACATCTGTCTGGCATTCCGTCTTGAAATGAGGATGCAGCCAGGCAACGTTCTGCTGGTTCTTCAGCATGCTGCGGAAAAAGCTCATGTAAAGCCCGTTATCGCTGAGTTTGTGCATAAGTCTTGCATATGCGGAAGGTTTTCCGCTGACGAATCTGTCAAAAGCCCGGAAATCGACTCCTCCTATCCAGTAACCGAATGCAAGACAGGCTATGCGCATATCAGGATCTATGTATTCCTCGCTTTCAGCGCCGGAAAACGGAAGCAAATCGCCGTCTCCGGTGCCGTCTATCACAACTTTGCCCAGTACGGCCTGACGGCCGGACTTGCTTTCAAATATGACTCCTTTAACGGTGTTTCCGTCCATGATGACATCGGTCACCCATGAATGCAGGAGCAACTTTACTCCGGCTTCACCGGCCATGCGGTTCATCTCGTTTTTTGCGATCTCAGGGTCGATTATCGCGGTGTAGAGCAGAGAGTCCTCGCCTTCGTCATTCTTTCGTATGAAAAAATGGTAGAAGTTGGCATCCTTGTAATACTTGAGCACTTCGGGCTCCGTACTCCCCCATTCGGGAGCTTCGGGAGCGAAAGCCGCATCCTGGGCCAGCAGCCGCTGTATGAATTCGTGGCATATCCCTCCGATCCAGTGCTTCCCGCGGATGGTGCTGAGGTTCGGGATGATGTTCACAAGGCCTCCCGTGCTCATGCCTCCGAGATGTCCGTAGCGCTCGATCAGTACTACCCTTGCTCCTTCTCTCGCTGCTGAAAGCGCCGCCGCAAAACCTCCGGGTCCGCCTCCGGCCACTATCACGTCGGCTTCACAAAGGACTTTAGTCTCCCTTCTGGCCTCCGTCACTGTCTTTATCCCGGGCCTGAAACGGGCTTCACTTTCCGGGACGGGAGGGATATCGTAGCGCGTCATTCCTTTCGGGCTGTGAAAACGAAGCTTTTCCTGATTTTCCATTCCTCTACCTCCTGAATGATCATTTTAAGCACCTGCCTTCTTCACGCGGGATGCATATCCCCGGTACGGCAGAATTATAAAAAGGAAATATCTGTATTTTTATTGTAGCATGCATCAATATGTCTTTCAATGCCGCAGGCGTCAAAAAACTCAGGACGGATCCCTTCCGTTGCCCGGTATAACAGAGGAAGGGCATACCGGTCACCGTCCGGTATGCCCTTCCTTATATGTGCATTCAGCATCCTTTTCTCAAATTATACTGTAAAGAATACCCTTATTATGTTATTATTATTTCTGACGGCGGGGCTCCTGCGGCTCCTTTTCGCACAGATAGGTCGATTCAAGATCCGCCATATGCAGCATGACTGCAAGCGGGTATCGGTCAAAGGTCTGGCTGAGCGAATAAGAACCTCCCTTTACTGAATCGTCAAAGCCTCCCATATGCCAGCGTATCGCTATCGCCTCAGTCGGTTTCAGCTTCATGAATCGCTCGATCAGAAACACGGACTTTTCCCCGTGTCCGAAGGGATAGCTGTCCTCTATGGCATAGAAAGGTACTTTTTCCCACCGTCCGGTTGCCTCGTCCTTAACGTTGCGGAACGAGACCTTATAAAACTTTACCTTGCATATATCGTGAAGAAGGGCGCATATCGCAAAGCTCTCCGGGTTTTTCTCCGCTTCCTCGGGGAACCGGGAACAAAGCACTTCATATACCGACCAGCTGTGCTGTACGAGCCCGCCCTCGCATGCACTGTGGAATTTGGTGCTTGCCGGAGCTGTAAAAAAGTCGCTGTTCTCAAGCCACTGAAGCAGTTCTTCCGCTCCGTCCCGTTTTATATTTTCTTTATATACTTTTATAAACAGTTCCTTGTAATTATTCGGTGTTGACATGTCATCCCTCTATTCATATTTCAGTATATTATCGTCATAGCTTGCCGCACATGCTTTTCCCGGAGGGATTATCGTAAAATCCTTCTCGTTCCAGTTCCCTGTCAGCATATCCTCTATCAAGTGCAGATCTCCGTCAAAGTGTATATATTTCCAGTTCCGCTGCCGCGCACACTCCTTTATCTCGGACTGATAGTTCGGCAGCCCTCCAGGCATTTCGATATATGCCATCGAGTTGTATTTCTCCATCCATGACTGCGTCATCGTCTCGACAAGATACTCCGCGGTATCTTCATCCTCAAACTTTTCGAGATAGTATTCATACAGCCTCTCGCTCCTGCTTTTGTCCGGAAGACCCGCATGTTCCACCCATCCGGATGTGTACCAGTACACGCCTCCTCCCAGCTCGTTGAACAACTGTTTGTACCGTTCCTTGCTTCCCAGAAACAGTGTTATGCAGTCGTGGGCACGGGGTATCACTATGGGGTATTTTTCGCTTTTAAGTCCCAGTACCCCGTTGGAACACAATCCGTATCCCAGCACTATGGCATCGAATTTTTCACCGGTCTGCTCCATCGTACAGCTGTAGGGGTCATTGTCTGCGTCTATCTTGTCTATCTCATTCTGCAGGACCTTCTGAAGCACTGCCGGAGTAGCATGGTATCCCTGACGCATCCAGGTAAAGTCCAGGATCGTATTGCATCTTGCCGCAACAAGAGACATCTCCCTTAAAAGTACTTTACAGGCAATAACCTTAAGCCTCATCGGAAAACTTCCTTTCGTTGATCTCTGTACTTAATTATATATTATTATACCGTAAATGCAAAAAAATATTTTTCGGGAAAGAAGGTCGAACGCATGCCCGTAGTATATTATAAGGACCGTTCCTTTGAGGCCGCGGTCGGTGAAAACCTGCTCAGAGTGATCCAGAGAGCCGGTCTGCCTCTGCCTGCAGACTGCGGCGGCAGGCATCATTGCGGCAAGTGTCTTGTCTTTGCCGAAGGATCGCTTTCTCCCGTTTCCGGAGAGGAAAAAGCACTTCTTTCCATGCGTGATGCTCCGGATAATGCACGTCTGGCCTGTTTCGCATGCGTGGAAGGGAACTGCCGTTTTTCGCTTGAGAAACATCACGGGGCGGAGGTTAGCCTTTCCTTCTCGCGCAGGATATCATATCCTTCTCCCGTAACGCTGTTTGACGCCGTTCTCCCGGAGGTCTTTCCTGACGGAAAACCTGTAAGTGAAGAAAAACTTTTGCTTTCCGCTCTTGCCTCTAAAGGATGTGCCGCATCCGTATCCTCCCATGCACTGTCCGGTCTTGCCCGGGCCTGTGCATGCGGTATCCGCTCCGTCACTGCTGCCGTCTGCGGCGGCAAGGTCATGTCAGTCTCTGCCAAGGGCGCTGTCCGCGCTGCCGGGCTTTCGGTCGATATCGGCACCACTACCGTTGCCATGAATTTCTATGACCTTCTTTCCGGGAAACTGCTTCAGAGCGTCGGTAACATGAATCCCCAGAAGGTCTACGGAGCCGATGTTATTTCACGCATCAAAAGCTGTATCGAGAATCCTGCTGCTCTGATTGCCCAGCGCAATGCCGTCATTGACTTTATCAACGGCTTTATTTCGCAGTTCTGCCGCAGCTTTGAGTATGATTCCGGTGATATATTGAGATGTGTGATATCAGGCAATCCCACAATGATGCATCTGTTCTGCGGATATGCCCCGAACGGCATCGCAGTTGCCCCGTTCAGGGCGGCAACTCTTTTCGGACAGACAATCACCGGTCTGCAGAGCGGCCTCGATGTCTGCCCCGACGCTGATGTCATTCTCCCCGACTGTGTCTCTGCCTATGTCGGTGCGGATATAACCGCCGGCCTGTTTTCAGCTTTGGAAGCAGAAGCTCCGGACACTGCTCTTTATATCGATATCGGCACCAACGGCGAGATGGCTCTGATAAAAGACGGTGTGATATACTGCTGTTCCACCGCCGCAGGACCTGCCTTTGAAGGAGCACATATAACACATGGAATGCCGGGTGTCTCGGGAGCAGTCTCATCCGTTGAGATAGGAGACAGCTGTCTAATCACAAAGACCGTTCAGGATGTCCCCGCGGCAGGCATATGCGGTTCCGGCCTTCTGGATGCCGTCGCCGTCATGCTTTCGCTGGGCGTGATCGACGAGACCGGACGCCTTTGTGACGAAGACGAGATAGAAGAAGAATGGGTCCTGTCTCTTCTTGACGACGATGAATTCTTTATCGATAAGGAACACGGAATATCGGTAACAGCCGCCGACATACGTCAGGTGCAGCTCGCCAAGGCTGCCATTGCCGCGGGAATAGATACCTTGCTCCATATCTGCAGAACCTCTCTGGACAGCATCGGCGTCGTATGGGTCGCGGGAGGCTTCGGATCATATATGCGTGCGGAAAGTGCCTGCCGCATAGGTCTTATCCCTTCAGTGCTTTCGGACAGGATCAAAGTGCTCGGCAACTGTTCTCTTGCAGGCAGTTCGATGCTGCTGTTCACCGACAGAAAAAAAACGGCTGAACTTGCAGCCGCTGCGGAATATATCGAACTTTCGGGGAATAACTATTTTTCGCAGAGCTATATAGACAATATGATATTTGAAGAATAAGGTGCCCTATATGACCGATAACACCAAACTCACTCCTTCCCAGCGTGCGCTGCTCATCTCCGTGGATCTCGGGGAATATGATCTGGATTCTTCGGTCGATGAACTCAAGGCTTTGGCTGAAGCTGCAGGCGCAGAAGTCGCCGGAGTCATGAGCCAGCGCCGCAGCAACTTTGACAATGCCACCGTGATAGGCCGCGGCCGTCTTGAGGAAGCTGCTGATTTTGCCGAAAAGAACGGCGTGGATCTTATCATTTTCGATCATGAGCTTTCGGGTTCCCAGATTAGGAACGTGGAAGATATTTGCAAAGTCCCGGTAATAGACCGCACCATGCTGATACTTGATATATTTGCCCGGAATGCAAATACCGCAGAAGGCCGTCTTCAGGTCGAGCTTGCACAGCAGCGCTATCTTCTGCCGAGGCTCTCCGGAGTAGGACGTTCCCTTTCACGCCAGGGCGGAGGCATCGGCACAAGAGGCCCCGGAGAGAGCAAGCTTGAAGCTGACAGAAGGCATATCCGTTCCCGTATATCGGTCCTTTCCAGAAAGCTTGACGAACTGACAAAACGCCGCAGTCTCCTGCGCGAGCACCGTAAGAAGACCGGCACTGCCACGGTAGCCATTGTCGGATATACCAACGTGGGCAAATCCACCCTGCTGAACGCCCTGACCGATGCCGGCGTACTTGCGAAGGATCAGCTCTTTGCAACTCTCAATCCCACTGCGAGGGCCTTAAAACTTCCCGACGGACGCAACGTCATCCTTATAGATACCGTCGGCCTCGTCCGCAGGCTTCCTCATCATCTTGTCGCGGCTTTCCGCTCTACCCTGGACGAAGCTGCAACGGCGGATCTGATACTTTCGGTATGCGATGCTTCATCTGCCGAGCCCCAGCAGCAGGTAGTAAGGGAGCTTCTCAAGTCTATAGGTGCCGAAAATGTCCCCGTATTGAACGTGCTGAACAAATGTGACCTGGCGGACGTGTCTCTGCTCGAAGATGACCGTGACTCCGTGAGGATCTCCGCATTGACAGGCGAGGGCCTTGAAGACCTGCTTGAATGCATATCCCGCAGACTCGACCCCGTTCTTCTGGAGCTTGACCTCCTTATCCCCTACAGTAAAGCCGGGCTCGAAGCAAAAATAATGAAAGAGGGCAGCATACTCTCGCGGAACCATACCCCCGACGGGGTCCTTCTGCATGCCCTGGTACATAAAAATATACTTCATCTTGTAACTGAATTTGCCGTCAGACAGCCGCTCTGACATATACCTTGCGGAATTATCTGAATATGAAAAGGGATGCCTTTCGGCATCCCTATATCTTTATGTTGTACTGTTTTATCCTTCGGTAAAGAGTTGCTCTGCCTATGTTCAGAAGTTTTGAGATCTCCTCTTTTGTCTTTCCGGCTGCAAGAAGCTTTTCGATCTGTTCCTGTTCAAACTGTTTTATCGGTTTTATATACCGCTCCTGATCGTTTATCCCGAACTCTTCGATATCTGCCACAGTAACGATCTTCTCGCATTTTGCCACTATACGCGCCATTATGATCTTCAGCTGGACGATATTCCCCGGCCAGTAGTAATCACACAGTATATCAAGGGCTTCCGGTTCCATTTCCAGATCTTCTTTTTGCTCGGTCTTTTTGTACTGTTCAAAACTTAGAAGGATCACTTCCCTCTTACTGTCATACATTTCACGGAGCGGGGGAAACAGTATGGTATGCTGTGCTATCCTTTTGTACAGTTTCTCCCTGAACATCCCTTTCTGAGTAAGGTCCGAAAGCGGCTCGCAGCAGGTGAAGATCATCCTGACATCGATCTTTATCTCGTTGCTGTTAGAGTCGTCCATAAGCTCGTTCGTGCATATGAACTGCAGGAGCTGATCCTGAAGATACATGGGTAAGAATTCTATCCTGTCGAAAAGCAGCGTTCCTTTATGCGCCAGATTGATGTAATCTATCCTGTTTGAGGAACTAAGCATGTGCTTCAGCGAGATGGGCTTTCCTTCAAAAAATATGGGGAGGTGTTTGCAGTCTATAGTAACGAAGTATCCGTTCGAACGGTGGGAATAGTTGTGGATCGCTCGTGCGATGATCGTTTTCCCTATTCCTTCCTCTCCTGCCAGAAGAACCGGTTCATCCGTCTTGGCAAGCTGTTTTGCAATATCGAACATTTTGCCTGTTTCCTGATTGGCAACAATCGTATCGAAGGATATCCTTTCATACGGATCGGAGACCTTGTATACTCTTCCTTCCATTCTCTGAACGTCTTTGAAAAAGACATGCTGTCCCCTGTATATATCCTCTTCTATCGTCGGTACACACAGCACCGTGCCGTAGAATATGCGTTTCTTCTCCGAGTTCTCAAGATATACTATCAGGCTTTTCGCCCCGGTCCTGGAACTTTTGATAAGTGATCTCAGCGCGCTGCTCTTTGCCAGCTGGTTTATATCCATCCCCTTATAATCCCGGGAGGGACCGAACATCCCGCTGAATATCCCGTTATATGAGACAATCCTGTCCTCATCATCTATGATGCACAGTCCTTCATCTACCGAAGATGTCAGTATTTCCACACTGTGGCGCAGGTCTATAAGTTCCTCATGGTCACGGATCGCATTGTGCTGCTGGGAGATCAGCTTTCCAAAATTCTCAAGATACTGTACATGGGACTTGGAATCAAGAAACATCGAATGCTTGGATCTGCCCGGTACGATGCCTATCGCGCCGATAGCGCTGCCATCGCTCATTATAGGTACTATTATTATCCCGTCTATGGTACAGAGGTTGGAACTGGGACACTCTCTGCACATATGATGCTGAGTGCGGTCGTCAACAATAACGGGCTGTTGCAGTTCTATGGCCTGACCGACCAGAGTGCGCTTTTCCCGCGGAGGCTGTTTGTGAGGATACAAAAGTCTTGAAGCTACTATCTCGGCATTTTCATCCGTTACGAATGCTCCCACGTCCAGCATCGTCGAAATCATATTGACATATTGAGATATGGTTTCCTGCATGTCAAAAAGAGACATCTGATCTGTTCTCCTTCCTTAAGTGCAATATTTATCTATTAGTGTTGCATAATGAGATTATATAGCTAAATCTTTCCATTTGCAAGGTTTTTCAGGTAAAAACTGTATGATTTTGAGACAGTACAGCCATCTGTCTGCATACAGTGGACGCATGTCCATGTATTAAATGCTATCAGGTCCGCTGCTTATGTGTTGCCTCTGGAATGTCATTTCTCATTTATATACGGATAAGTCTGTTTTTTGTCTCGTAATTTGGCATGTACTACAAAAAAGAGCCTCTGCTAAGGCTCTTTTCATAAACTCATTTTCTTTTCTTTCTTTTTCTTCTTCTCCTTCGGGCAAGGATAATATGCTTTCTGATCAGGAGTGCAAAAAACAGCAGTATGAGCAGAACTATGAAAGCTCCGATAACTATTGCTGTGATCTTCAGAGCTTTGAGCAGCGCCGCCTTCAGCTGAGGTGCCCGGCTCACGCTTTCATCGTCTGTCTCAGATACTTTTACATCGTCCTTGCGGACCACTTTGGCATCAAGTGTGAACAGTTCTTTTCCGTTCAGGCTGATAACAGCTTTTGCCTGCGGTTCTTCCCCTTCGCTGAAATTTTCCGGCAGCAGATATTCCACCCTGATGCCGCTCACGTCCGATCCATCCTCCACCAGCAGATAACCATCATCTATGCCGAAGCGGACATCCCCCGTTTTTTCGCCCTTTTCGTTTAGGATGTCCACGAAATCGGAGTTCTGGACCGTATCGGCGTTGAGAGCCTTCTTCTGCAGTGAAAAGCCGTATTCGAACAGTTTGTTCGCATCGCTGTATTTATCCCTTGCAGCGGTGCTCTTCATGAGAACACATAACAGTCTGCGGCCGTCTCTTTCTGCAGTGACCACCATGGTATGCCCTGCTTCCTGCGTCCAGCCGAGTTTTCCTCCCGTGACGTCGTCATTGTGGTTTACCGTAGCGGTTATCATGCCGTTCTGATTCCACAGATGCCTCACTTCATCCTTCTTGTTGGTCGTCGGGGCGTCTATGGTCTCCGTCCCCCATATCTCACAGAACTCAGGATGCTTTATTGCCTCCAGGGTTATGAGCATCATATCCCTGGCCGTTGTATAGTGATCTTCATCATGCAGTCCGTGCGGATTGACGAAGTTCGTATTCTTTGCACCCAACTCCCTGGCCCGGCTGTTCATAAGCTCGCAGAATGCTTCCATGCTGCCTGACACGTGCTCTGCTATTCCCGCCGCTGCGTCATTCGCCGAGGGAAGCATCATGGCATACATCGCCCATTTTAGTGAGATCTGTTCTCCTTCCTCAAGCGATATGTGGGATGTATCACGGGGAATGCTGTAAACAGCCTCGTGGCTCATCGTTATTATTTCGTCAAGGTCACAGTTTTCCAGAGCCAGAAGCGCCGTCATTATTTTCGTGATGCTTGCCGGATACATCTTTTCATCCGCATTCTTTTCAAACAGCACCTGACCGTTGTCTATGTCAATCATTATTGCCGCCTGTGAGACGATATCGTCCCTGTTTATCGCGGATACCTTGCTTAATGGTATAAATATCAGTAAAAGTACTGTCAGTATGGTCAGTATGTATTTATGTGTTCTGTTTCTCGGCATCGTCTGCTCCCGGATTCCGTTTTTATGTATTATATCATTTTTTCACTTCAAAAATCGAGTACCTTAAGATACAAATTGTTGACTTTTTTACTTCGATAACCGATAATTAGCATCTGTAAAGGAGTATTATCATGCAGAAGATCTATTCATACATGCGACGTGCCGTGAACGACTACAACATGCTTTCCGACGGTGACAGGGTCGCCGTTGCGGTAAGCGGCGGAAAAGACAGCCTCGCTCTTCTCGGCGGTCTTGCCGGATTGAGGCGGTTTATAGGCATTGACTTTCAGCTGCATGCCGTGACGCTTGACATCGGCTTCGTTTCCGAGGAGGATTACAGCGCCCTCGGTGATTACTGCCGCAGCCTCGGTGTTCCCTGGAGTCTGAAAAAGACCGATATCGGCAGGATCGTCTTCGATATACGCAAAGAACCCAATCCGTGCAGCCTGTGTGCACGGATGCGCCGCGGAGCCCTGCACGACATGGCCAAGGATCTGGGATGCAACAAAATAGCTCTGGGACATCATGCAGATGACGCTGCCGAAACACTGCTCATGAATCTTTTCAATGAGGGAAGGATCGGCTGTTTTTCCCCTGTTTCTTATCTTTCCCGAAAGCAGCTCTTTATGATACGCCCCCTTATCTACGCTCCCGAAAAGGAACTCGCCGCAGTATGCCGGCGCCTGTCACTTCCTGTCGTGAAGAGCGGCTGTCCTTCCGACGGGACTACTTCCCGGGAACGCATGAAGGATCTTCTTTTTGCTCTTGACAGGGAGAACCGCGGAGTCCGCACAAGGCTTATCGGCGCCATGGAGAGAGCCGGCATTTCCGGCTGGCACCAGCCGGGTACCGCACATGTCTTCACCGACGAAGCCGGCATCGAATGATTGCCGTCCGAACCGTGCCGTGCCGGAATTCGGATCTCGTTTCGCTTTACATCTTTAACATATTAATGTATAATAATACAGTTAGAAGTATCTTACCTTCTGGAGGAATATTATATGAGAACTGTCGGAACAGTGGTCCGCGGCATTCGCGCACCCATCATACGCGAAGGGGATGACCTTGTATCGGTCACGACACAGAGCGTACTCGCAGCTTCCGAAGCGGAAGGCTTCGGCTTTAACGATAGGGATATCGTCGCAATAACCGAATCAGTAGTGGCACGTGCGCAGGGCAACTATGCAACCGTTGACCAGATAGCTGCCGATGTCAGGAACCGTTTCGGCTGTGACGAACTCGGAGTAGTCTTTCCCATTCTCTCGCGCAACCGTTTTGCGATCTGTCTCAAGGGCATAGCTTCCGCCGTCATGAGGATATCTCTTCTTCTCAGCTATCCTTCCGATGACGTAGGCAATCCCCTGTTTGACGAGGATCTGCTGGACAGCACGAAGACAGATCCCTATACCTGCGTATTTGATGAAAAGGGCTACCGCGATACATTCGGTTTCCCCGTCCATCCCTTTACTGGTGTCGATTACGTCAGCTATTACAAAGAACTGATCGAAAGCTGCGGATGTGAAGCCGTCATGCTCTTTTCCAACCATGCCCGGACAATACTTGACTATACGAAGAACGTTCTCGTATGTGATATACATACCAGGGAGCGGACGAAAAAACGTCTTATCGATGCAGGTGCAGAAAAAGTTCTCTCTCTTGACGGGCTTATGACCGAACCCGTGAACGGCAGCGGCTGCAACGAGCTTTACGGTCTGCTGGGTTCAAACAAGGCGACCGAGGAAAAGATCAAACTGTTTCCCCGTGACTGCCGCTCCTTCGTGGATTCACTGCAGGCTTCCCTCGTGAAGGCTACAGGTAAAAATATCGAGGTCCTCATCTACGGCGACGGTGCCTTTAAAGATCCCGTCGGCAAGATATGGGAACTTGCGGATCCCGTAGTCTCGCCGGCATATACTTCAGGCCTTGACGGTACTCCCAATGAGATCAAACTGAAATATCTCGCCGACAACAATTTTGCTGATCTTTCGGGTGAGGCCCTTACCGCTGCCATCAAGCAGTCCATCACACAGAAAGCTTCCGATCTTAAGGGCTCCATGTCCTCTCAGGGGACAACTCCCCGCCGTCTCACCGATCTGATAGGTTCACTTTGCGACCTTACCTCCGGCAGCGGAGACAAGGGGACTCCCGTGATCCTTATACAGGGCTATTTCGACAACTATTCAAAATAAGGTTCCCCTGATAATGCAAAGCGGTACAGTCGCCGGACTGTACCGCTGATTTTTATCTTGTTTTCTATTCCGATCTGTCGGGGACAAAATGCACTGCCGTACCGTAAACGATCACCTGTACGGCTCCCGAAGCGATATTTGCTGCGGAGATCTTTATATCCACTACGGCGTCCGCTCCAAGCGCTTCCGCCTTGTCGCTCATCCTCGTTGTAGCCAGACGGGTGGTCTGGTCGAGTATATCGGTATATCCGTCAAGCTCTCCGCCCATAAAGCTCTGCAGGGAAGACGTTATGTCTTTTATCTGTTTTGATTGTACCGCGCTGCCGCTGACAAGGGATATCGTCTCCAGTTCCCGTCCCGAGATCCAGTCTGTAGAAACCAACAGCATCGTTCTTCATCCTTTCCGGCCGATCACTGTGCCGAATACTTCCAGAGGGCTTCCATTTCGCGCTTCTGGGGCCGTCCCATAAGATTCGCTACCGCCTCTTTCGGAGACATGTCCTCGTATATCACTTTATATACCTGGTTTATTATCGGCATTTCAATGCCGTATTGTTTTGCCAGTTCATAAGCACAGCGGGCACTTATATACCCTTCGACCGTCATGCCGATGCGTTCCACCGCTTCCTTTGCTCCGATACCCTGCCCGATAAGAAGGCCGGCCCTCCTGTTTCGGGAATGCAGGCTGGTACAGGTAACTATAAGGTCACCTATCCCGGAAAGGCCTGTAAAAGTATCTATTTTCGCCCCCATCGCCACACCCAGACGCGATATCTCCCTTATTCCCCTCGTCATAAGTGCGGCTTTTGAATTGTCCCCGAGTTTCATGCCGTCAAGCATGCCGGCAGCAAGCGCTATAACATTTTTCAGCGCTCCTCCCAGTTCGACTCCCAGTACGTCTTCATTTACATATACCCTGAAATCCGAAGAAGAAAGCAGTTCCTGAACCTGCTGCGCTACGGCGATATCCTTTGATGCGGCTACCACCGTCGTAGGCACTTCCCGCGCAACTTCTTCCGCGTGAGACGGTCCGGAAAGTACTGCAGAAGCACATCCGCCTATCTCCTCCTCCATTATCTGGGACATGGTCTTCAAAGTATTTATCTCCATTCCCTTGGCGGCGCAGACAACTATCATGTCTTTTTTGAAAAACGGAGCCGCCTTTCTGAGGGTCTCCCGTACAGCTGAAGAAGGTGTGGCTATTATCACCAGCTGTGCATTGCTCACACAGCTTATATCACAGCTTACGGCTATTTCTTCCGGGATCTTTACGCCGGCAAGCAGCTTCCTGTTTTCACGGAACGTCGTAATCTCCAGGGCTTCTTCCGTGCTGTATGACCACACTGTCGTATCATGTCCGTCCCGGTAAGAAACCAGTGCCAGCGCAAGTCCGAACCCTCCCGAGCCCAGTACTGTGACGTTTGCCATGCTTTATACCTCCTTCTTCTTGTTGAGATAGAGCGGTTTTTCCTCTTTGCTTTTCAGTCTCATGATGTTTTCCCTGTGTCTCCATATAACAAGGATCCCGCAGATAGTCATGGTCGCCGTCGGCAGGAGCGCCGGTTC
>JAEEGL012780796.1_pt1 | contig 16447 bp, 13 predicted proteins | sample 9134231 | NCBI WGS metagenome assembly JAEEGL01 (sample SAMN16246548, study PRJNA631951) | gut metagenome | biome: gut microbiome; feature: rumen; material: fiber-attached | host: Bos | place: Iran: Karaj | collected 2018-10
ACGTTCGCTTTTCAGTCAAGCTCTTTCAAGCCCGTATACAGTTCGTAATATCTTCCCTTCATTGCGAGCAGATCGTCGTGGTCGCCGCGCTCTATGATCTCGCCGTGCTCGAGGACCATAATGGCGTTGCTGTTGCGGACCGTCGAGAGGCGGTGAGCGATGACGAACGTCGTTCTGTTTTTCATGAGGCGGTCCATACCGTGCTCGATATGGCGCTCGGTACGCGTGTCGACCGAGCTGGTCGCCTCGTCGAGAACGAGTATCGGCGCTTTGGATACGGCGGCTCTCGCTATGTTGAGGAGCTGTCTCTGCCCCTGCGAGAGATTTGCGCCGTCGCCTTCGATCATCGTCTGATAGCCGTCGGAAAGCCTCATTATGAAGCTGTGAGCCGACGCGAGCTTCGCCGCGGCTATGACCTCGTCGTCTGTCGCGTCGAGACGGCCGTAACGGATGTTCTCCATGACCGTTCCGGTGAACAGATGCGTATCCTGCAAAACCATCGAAACGTTTTTGCGCAGGTGCGAAAGATCGTATTCGCGCACGTCGCGTCCGTCGACGGTTATACTGCCCTCCCATACGTCGTAGAAGCGGTTGATGAGGTTCGTCACCGTTGTTTTTCCGGCGCCGGTCGAACCGACGAACGCTATCTTCTGCCCCGGATGAGCGTAAAGCGAGATATGCTTCAGAACGACCTTGTCGGGGTTATAGCCGAAGGTCACGTCGTTTATGACGACGTCGCCTCTGATCTCGTCCGTACAGCCCTTATCTTCTCTGCCGAACTCCTCCGGCGGCGTATCCATAACGTTGAACACGCGTTCCGCTCCGGCGAGAGCCGCGAATATGGTCGACATATTCTGCGAGATCATATTTATCGGCATCGAGAACTGCTTCGAATAGTTGGCGAATACGGTGAGGTCGCCCGCGCCGAGACGTCCGAGAGCGAGGAACACGCCGCCGACGCCGACGGTGACCGCGTACGCGATCTGCGACATATTGCCCATTACCGGCCCCATTATGCCGCCCCAGAACTGCGCCTTGAACTGTTTTTCACGCAGATCGCCGTTGAGCGTACCGAATTCTTCGACGCAGGTCTCTTCGTGATTGAAGACCTTTACGACCTTCTGTCCCGTTACGGATTCTTCTATGTAGCCGTTCACCGCGCCGAGAGCCGCCTGCTGACCGGAATAATACTTCTGCGATACCTTCGCAAGCATCGAACCGCCTTTCGCGAAAACGGGTATGAACGCGACCGTTATCAGCGTGAGCCAGATATTCGTCGTTATCATGAATACGAACGTACCGATCAGCGTTATCGTACCGGAGACGAAAGACGTAAGGGAGTTATTGAGCATCGTGTCGATATTGTCGACGTCGTTTGTGAAGCGCGACATTATTTCGCCCGTGGTGTTGGAATCGAAATATCTTATCGGAAGTCCCTGAAGCTTGTCGAAAAGATCGTTTCTGATCGCCTCGGTGGCGTTCTGCGAAACGTGGAGCATGAGCCTCGCCTGCAGATACGTCGTCGCCATACCGATAAGGTATACCGCGCCGAGTATGATCGCCGCCGCCAGCACGTAGCAGGCTATCGCGGCGAACTTGTTTTCGCCTATGATATTTTTTATGAAATCGGTCGAAGTAAACGAGTTTATCACTCTGTCGGCGATCACTCCGGGGCCTTTCATCGGTACGGCTTCGCCCGTTACCTCGAACTGGATCCTGTTTATGATCGGAGCGAGCATATACGAGCCGCAGAGCGAGGTGACGGTGCTCAGCAGCATACAAAGCAAAACGACGATCAGATGGAATTTGTATTTCGATACGTAGCCGAGGATCCTTTTTATCGTCTTGCCGGTATTCTGCGGCTTACCCTTCATGCCTCTTGCGGCGTTAGGACCTCCTCTACCGCCCGGCCTCATACCGCCGCCTTTATTCGATACTTCTCTCGCATACTGCTTCTGGAGGCTTTCAAGCGTTCTTTTTGACATCTGTATCGCCTCCTTCCGCTTTCTTATCGTTCTGCGAATAGTATATCTCGTTATATTCGGTATTGTTTTCAAGCAGCTCTTCGTGAGTTCCGCAGCCGGTGATCTTACCGTCGTTCATAACGATAATGAGATCGGCGTCTCTGACGGAGCTTATTCTCTGCGCTATTATGATCTTGGTGGAGTCCGGAAGCTCGTTTCTGAGCGCTTTTCTGATCTGCGCCTCGGTCGCCGTGTCGACCGCGGAGGTCGAGTCGTCGAGTATCAGTATTTTCGGCTTTTTCAGAAGCGCTCTCGCTATACAGAGCCTCTGCTTCTGACCGCCGGAAACGTTTTTACCGCCTTGCCCGAGATCGTAGCCGTAGCCGTTTTTGAACGACGATACGAACTTATCCGCCTGAGCGTATTCTGCGGCCTGCCTTATTTCTTCTTCGGTCGCGTCTTCGCTGCCCCAGCGGAGGTTGTCTTCTATCGAGCCGGAGAAAAGCACGTTCTTCTGCAGGACCATGCCGACGCCCTCTCTGAGGTTATAAAGCGAATAATCCTTTACGTTCACGCCGTCTACGAGAACCTCGCCCTCGTCCGCATCGTAAAGACGCGGTATAAGCGAAACGAGCGTCGTTTTGCCGCAGCCGGTCGAGCCTATGATACCGACCGTCTGCCCCGGCTCTATCGTCAGATCGATACCGTCGAGCACCTTTTCGGGACTGTTTTTGTAGTAACGGAACGAAACGTTTCTGAATTCTATCCTTCCCTCCGCGACGGTTTTTTCCTTGCATTCCGCATCTTCGTCGGAGATATCGGTCTTTTCGTCGAGGACCTCTTTAATTCTCCTCGCCGAAGCAAGCGCGCGGGAGAGCATCATGAACATCATCGTGACCATCATAAGCGAAACGAGTATCTGCGTTACGTACGTTATGAACGCGGAAAGATCGCCTATCGGCATATCTCCTGCGTATATCATTTTACTGCCTATGAGAAGCACGGCTATCGTCGTCGCGTTCATGAATACCGTCATTACGGGCGACAGGAAGATCATCACGCGGAAAGCGGAAATACCGGTCTGTTTAAGATCTTCGTTTGCGGCGCCGAATTTCTCTTTTTCGTGTTCTTCACGCACGAAGGATTTTACGACGCGCATATTCGTGACGTTTTCCTGCACGGTGGAATTGAGCTTGTCGATCTTCGTCTGCACCTTGCCGAAGCGTGTGAAGCCGGTCCTGATGATGAACACGACCGACAAGAGCATCAGCGGTATCGTGACCGCGAGCACGAGCGCGAGCGACGGGCGGAGTATTATCGCCATTATAAGCGCGCCTATCAGCATACCGGGAGCGCGGAGCGCCATTCGCAGACCCATATTGATCATATTCTGCATCTGCGTGACGTCGTTCGTAAGTCTCGTAACGAGCGAACCGGTCGAGAAACGGTCGATGTTCGCAAACGAAAATCCCTGTACTCTCCTGTAAATATCGCTTCGCAGATCGGCGGCGAAATTGACCGAAGCCTTCGCTCCGAAATACGCGCCGCCGACGCCGCCCGCCATCATCACGAGCGCGATCACGACCATGAGTATCGCTATCCACGTGGGATACGACCATCCGTAAGTTACGGAATTGTTTATGACGAGCGACAGGCACATCGGCATGAGTATCTCGCCGATGACTTCTACTATCATACACAAAGGTCCCGCGATGAAATACCGCAGATACGGTTTAATGTACTTGAACCATCTTTTCAAAATCATTGCCTCTCAGTCTTTTTTGAGTTTTTAAGGTTTTCTATCATTTTTTCCACGCAGGCTATCAGCCCGTCGAGCTCGGCGTCAGATATTCCGTCGCACATCATCGTGTCGACCTCGCTGAATATCTGCCCCGATCTTTCGACGATCTTCTTTGCCTCGTCCGTCAGGCAGATCGTATTCGCTCTCGCGTCGTCTGCGCGCGGGCTCCGCGTTATGAGACCTGCTTTTTCAAGCTTTTTGAGCGAAACGGCGACCGCCGCGGGACTCACCTCGAGCGCGTTTGCGAGATCGGTCTGCGACGCGGTCGTGCTGCAGCAGGAAAGATACATAAGTATCATATGCTGACTTCTGTGTATGCCGAGCTCGTTTATCGCCGCTTCGACGGCGTTTCGGTGAAGGCGGTCGGCAAGCATCAGATACTTCACCGCCGCTATGCTTTTACTGTCCGTTTTCTGCAAAAATATCCTCCTCCCGATTAACTTATTAAATATTAACGTGTTAATTATAGTTTTCCCGCCCTCTCAAATCAACACGATTTTGTGGTGATTTTATATCCGTTTTGTTAATTAGTTAAGATATATTTAATTATTTCTTTTTACGGTCTTGACTTTTTCACCGCGCCGTGTAATATATATAAGGGAGATTATTATGATATTGGTTTTGATTGCAGTATTGATTTCATCCTTATGCGTATACGCCGCGGCGGCGAAAAGATGCGGCACAGATCCCGTTTTCACCGCTCCCGCGCACCGGATCTTATACGTCTTTTTGTCGCTGACGTGGGGACTTCCCATGACGCTTGCCGGCGCTTTTGCCGCTTTGATACTGCTGATATCGGGTCACAGACCGAAAAGGTTTTACGGCGCGGTACTTTTCGAATTGCCGAAGATACGGTTCGGCCTGTCTCTCGGACTTTTCATCATATCGCCCGAGGGCGATCTTGCCGTCGCCGCGCACGAGTACGGTCACGGCATACAGAATATCTGCCTCGGTCCGTTCATGATCCCGTGCGTGGCGATACCGTCGGCGCTGAGATATCATTACAGAAACATACGGACGAAACTCAAAAAGCCGTGCAAGACGGCTTACGACGGCATATGGTTCGAGCGCTCGGCTACCGAAAGCGGCGTCTCTTACGTAAACTCTATGAAAAACAAGGGGGAAAAACGATGAATAAAAAGGATACGGTCAAAAAAATGCCGAAAGATAAACTCGTTATCGGCGCGTATATTCTGCAGCCCTACGCGCAGACGAAACGGCACATAAAAGAGCTCCGCGACTGCGGTATAGAGCTTATCGTCTGCTTCAGACCGAAGGACAGAGAAACGCTCGATCTGCTCGAAAAATACGGCGTCGGCTGCATACTCTCGGGCATACTGCCCGGCTGGTGGGGCGGCGACGGTCAGAGCGCCGGCAAGATGTACGAAAAGCTACCGCTCGAGCTTTATGAAAAAGCCGCCGCGGAATTCGAAGCTCACCCCGCCGTATGGGGTATTGATACGGGCGACGAGCCTTCGGCTCTCGATTTCGATCACTACGGAAAGATAACGAGGTTCACCGAACGGTCGTTTGGCGGCAGGTTCGCTTATCTCAACCTTTACCCGAACTACGCTTCCGTCGCTGCCAATACGGAAGATCAGACGAAATGTCAGCTCGGTACGGCGACGTATGAAGAGCATATAGCCGAATACGTAAAAAAGATCGATCTGCCTTATATCAGCTACGATTTTTACGTCTATTCCCTGCCCGAGTCGATCGGCGTCGGCAAGATGCTCGAAAATTTCATAACAGTATCTGACGCCTGCCGCGGTACCGGGCGCGATTTCTGGTATATACCGCAGGTGAACGGTCTGCACGAAACGGATTTCACGAGCGAGAATATGCTCCGCTATCAGGCTTACGCCGCGCTCTGCTACGGCGCGAACGTAATAAACTGGGCGTGCTATACGGGCGGCTGGTGGTGCAACAACGTGCTCGACGCCGAAGGCAACAAAACGGAACAGTACGATAAGCTGAAAAACGTCAACGCCGAGCTGAGAAGATTCGGCGAGAAATATATGAAATACGACTTTGTTAAAACGCATCTGCTCGGTTTTGAAAACGAACCGTGGATAGAGGCGTTTCCGTCCGTAAAAACGGCGCGTTCGCTCGACACCGGCGCCGTGCGCGGACTCTGCTCCGACGGCGAGCTGATCGTCGGCGAAGGCGTATGCAGAAAAGACCGTGACAAACGCGCTCTGCTCGTATTGAACGCGTCCGACCCTTACGACAGGAACAAGAAGAAAGTCAAAGTAAAATTCGAAACGTTTATGCGCGAGGTGAAGATCTTTTCTGCCGCCGGACCGGTAGAACTCGTAAAGACCGAAAACGGATACGAATTCGAGCTTGAAGCGAACCGCGCGGTGCTCGTAAAACTGAAATGAAAACGGAGAAAGAAAATGGATTTCAAAAATAAAAAAGTTCTGATACCGGCGATAATACTGCTCATTATCGTCGTCGGTTTCATCGTATATCAGAAATATATCCAGCCGCAGAACCCAAACGGCGAACCGGTATCGACCGCCGCCGTGATCACCTCCGCAGACACGGGATCCGCGGTTTCCGAGGACTCAAAAACCGAAGCGAAAACAGAGGCGAAGACGGATGCACGGACGGAACAAGCTTCGATAAAAGAAAACGGCGTTTACACATCGAAAGAAGACGTCGCGCTGTATATACATACTTTCGGCAAGCTCCCGTCAAACTTCATAACCAAAGACGAAGCCGAAGCTCTCGGCTGGCCCGGAGGCAGCCTTGAAAAATACGCGCCGGGCAAATGTATCGGCGGCGATAAATTCAGCAACCGCGAAAAGCTTCTGCCGACAGCGAAAGGACGCACCTACACCGAATGCGATATAGACACGCTCGGCGCGAAATCGCGCGGCGAGAAGCGTATAGTTTTCTCAAACGACGGGTTGATATTCTATACAGACGACCACTACGAGTCGTTTATTCAGCTTTATTGAGGTCTGATATGGATGCGGTAATGCTCGACTGCCGTTTGATGACGGCAAAAAAAGAAGCGCACGAATATATCGCGCAAAAACTCGGTTTTCCCGACTATTACGGCAAAAACCTCGACGCGCTGTACGACTGCCTGACGGAATTCTGCAGAAAAAAACTCATCGTTCTGCGTTTTACGTCGGCGCTCGGCGACAATCTCGGAAAATACGGGGACTCGCTTTTATCCGTTTTTACGGACGCGGACGGGGAAGGAAAAATCAGTCTGGTCATAACCGAAAAATGAGGATCAAATGAAAATAATAGAAAACAAAACGTTTCCGGTCGAAAGAGCTCTCTACGCCGAAAAAGACGTTATACTGAAAAACTGCCGTTTCGAAGGCGAAGAAGACGGAGAGTCGGCTCTCAAAGAGGCGCACAACGTAACGCTTCAGGGCTGTTATATGGACCTGCGCTATCCTCTCTGGCACGATACGGACGTTCTTATCGAAGAAAGCACGATGACGGACAAATGCCGCGCAGCGCTCTGGTATACGCACGGTATAACCGTAAAGAAAAGCGTCCTCGGCGGTATCAAGGCGCTTCGCGAATGCTCCGATATATCGATTTCGGATACGAAAGTCGTATCTCCCGAATTCGGCTGGAAGAGCCGCGGAATAAGAGCGGAAAGCTCGTCGTTTGAAGGCGAATATCCGTTTCTGCTCGCTTCTGATATTTGTTTCAAAAATATCACGCTCAAAGGCAAATATTCGTTTCAGTACGCGGAAAACGTGCTGATGGAGGATTCGTATCTTGATACGAAAGACGCTTTCTGGCACGCGAAAAACGTGACGGTGAAAAATTCGGTGATAAAAGGCGAATATCTTTCTTGGTATTCTGACGGACTCACGCTCGATCACTGTAAGATAATCGGCACACAGCCGCTCTGCTACTGCAAAAATCTGAAGCTGATCGACTGCGAGACGGAATTATGCGATTTTTCGTTCGAATACTCCGACGTTGCGGCAACCGTTAAAGGCGGTATCGTATCTGTCAAAAACCCGAAAAGCGGCTTTATAACGGCGGATAAGATCGGCGAAATAATACTTACGGACGACAGCGTTTACGAATGCAGCTGTAAAATTTCCGAAAGGAACGGGAAATAAAATGCTTTTATCGACTCAGACGAGCAGACTTCAGAACAAATTCGGTTACGAGGCGGCGATCAGGATACTCGCCGGATCGGGTTTCGACGCCTTCGATCTTTCGCTTTTCAGACCGGTCGACGATAACGACAAGCTTTATAAAAGAAATTTCAGAGCGTATGCGAAAAGCCTGCGCGATCTTGCCGATTCGCTCGGCATCAGGTGCAATCAGAGCCACGCGCCGTTCCCGTCAAGCGTGGGAGATCCGGAAAAGGACGCGGAGATATTCAAAAGCATCGTCCACGCCATGGAGATCGCCTCGATTTTGGGTGCGGATCACATAGTCGTACATCCGAAGCAGCATATGCCTTACAGAGAAAACGCGGCGAAGCTCAAAGAGATAAATATGCGGTTTTATAAGGACCTTGTCCCGTACTGCAAAAAGTTCGGCATTAAGGTCGCGCTTGAAAACATGTGGCAGATGAATCCGATAGGCGGCAAGACGATAGTCGACAGTACCTGTTCGCGCGTCGAAGAATTCTGCGATTATCTCGATACGCTCGACAGTCCGTATTTCGGCGCGTGCCTCGATACCGGTCACGTATCGCTCTGCGGCGAGGATATGGGCGTTATGATACGCGGTCTCGGCAAACGGCTGAAAGCGCTTCACGTACACGATACGGACGGTTACAGAGATCTTCACACGCTTCCCTACACCGCCGGAAACGACTTCGGCCTGATAATGCGTCTGCTTTCGGAGATCGGTTACGAGGGCGATCTCACGTTTGAAGCCGACACGTTTTACAGAGGCTTCCCCGTCGAGCTCTACCCCGACGTCGCCGCCTTTATGGGCAAGGTCGGACGGCACCTTGTAAAAACCTTCAACGAATCGAAATAACTGCGCAAAACGCGGCCGGAACAAATCGTTTGATCGTTCCGGCCGTCTTTTTTTATTTTCTGTTTGCGTCTTTTCCGCGTCCCTCGATAAAATCTGGGAAAAAGGGGGAGGCGGAGCCTGTTTATTTTATTCTGACCTCGCCGCTGTCGAGATCCGCTTCAACGACGGTACCGTCAGAGAAGGTCGTGCGCTGGCGGCGGTAATCGCCGTCGATGAATTCGTGCTTTACGAGCTCTTCGTAAGCGAGCTTTTTCGCCGCGGAGCAGGCGTATTTCACGTTATCTATATCCGCTTCATCCGCGTCGATCGGGCAGTAAACGGGGCAGCCGTACAGCAGTGCGTAAACGTACGCCGAATCGGTTTTCGGTATACCCCAGCCGCCGCGCTCGTCCGGCAGACCTATCCACGGCACGACGATACAGTCGTGATAAACGAGCTCCAGAAGCGGTATCGGCACGCCCTCGGTATAAGAATCGTACGCTCCGAGCTCCTTCGTATAAAACGGCGCGTGATGGCAGAGCACCTGCGACGGCAGTATGCAGTCGAGCACCTCTTCGGACGACGGGATTATACCGCGCTTTGTAAGTATGTCGAGACATCTGCGACGGTTGTACGCGCAGCGTTCTCTTGTCGTTCTGTGGAGCGGATTATGGCACTCGTCGAGCTCGACGACGGAAAACACGTCGAGATAAGAAGCGGCTATATCTATACCGAGCTCTTTGAATTTATCGTAATTGCGGTTTACGTAGCCGGGCGCTAACTCGGAGCATAAAAACGTATGCGCGCCGCCGTTCCAGACCGTATGGAAAGGACGGCTGCCGTCTTTATAGATCACGCCCTCGTCGAGGTCGAAATCGGGATTGTCGTAGTAATAATCGCGGTACTGATCGTGTATGCCGAAGATATAGCCGATCTTTTTGCAGACGTCGGCAAGACGCTTCATCCCTTCTGCGCCGCCCGCCGCCTGATGCGGCGGAAACGGCGACGGGTGCAGATTGTCGTAACCGTGCAGGCCCCAACCGTCGAAATGCGTATATGCGTGAGCCAGCCCGAGCTTTTTCAGCCGTCTGAGCTGCTCCGCCCTCTCGTAAAACGAAACGTGATGATCGTTATGCGACGGATCGCCGGGATCGTAAAACATCGACTCTTTCGCTATATGTACGGCTATATGAGTATGTATGACCGGCAGACCTATGAGCTTTTTCACGTTCGGATTTCTCTGCTCTTTTTCCTTTAACGTGACAAGCTCGCCGCGCTCGATCTTATACGCTCTGTAATTTTTGGCGATCACGTTATGGTCGCACGGACAGTCAAAGCGGTATATCATATTTCTCGGATATGAAAAACCGCACAAAGACGTTCTCCACACGGGCGCGATATCGTTTTTCTGCGGCTCGTACGAAGCGTCGTACGGCGTATCGAATATCGCGGTATAGCCGGAGCCTTTTTTTATCTGCCCGAAAAACGGCATATACGCATCGCGCTCGAAAACGTTGCCGTTTGCTACCGTTATCGGCGTGCCGACCGGTATGAGAAGCCCCTGCATCCTCGGCAGGACCGTAAAGCCCTCTCCCTTTTTTGCTTTGAATTCAAACGGAGCCGGATAATATACCCTGTCTATTTGATCCGGCCTGTCGCCCGTTATATCGAGTGAAAACGAAAGCTCGCCGCTTTGTTCGTTCAAACGGATCACCGAAACGGCGACGAGAGCCGGGTCGGAAAAGCCGCGGTAGGTAACGGCGAGCGCGAAGCCCGTACCCGAGCCGATCTTTTTACATTCGGCAGGCGCCGGAAACGGTTCTGCCGTACCGTCGGTATATCTGATCGACGGCGTTTTTTTCATCGTCCATTTGTCGCCGTTTTCAAGCGTTACCGTATAAGAAAAGGTTTCGGGTGTCGCGGTCAGTTTTATATTACCGCATTTGAACGCAAAAGTTGTCATAATAATCACCTTTCGTTTATTTGATCTCATTTTAACATATAAAAACGCGGAATGCAAGAGTAAATTCAGGCATTCCGCAATTTTCATTCAAACAGTTTCAAATTCCGCTCTATAACGGCTTTGCCGCGCCAAGAGTACGCGCGGCGGCTGAATTCTTCGTCGCTCATTTTACCGAGCGTTTCTTTTGTAAGATACGGCGTTCTGCTTTCGTAAAAGAACTGTATCGGCGTTTTTTCGGCTTTTTTTGAATACGGGCACACGTCGGCGCAGATATCGCAGCCCCAAACGGAGCCGAATTCTTTTATATACGCGATCTCTTCATCGGACAGCACGCCCTTTTTCTGCGTGACCGCCGAGAGACATTCTCTGCCGTTTTTGGCAGGGCATGCGGCTTTGCATCTGCCGCAGTGAACGCAGTAAGAGGTCCGGTCGGGCTGACATTCGAATTCAACGTCGGTATATACAGCGCCGATAAAGACGTAGCTTGCGTATTTTTCGTTTATTATCATCCCGTTATCGCCCTTTACGCCGAGGCCGGCGTAAGAAGCCGCGGACACTTCGTCGACCGGAGAAGAATCCGACATACCGATGAACGATCCGCCGTTTTTTTCGGTAAGCTCCGGGCAGAGCTTATCAAAGAGCTTACGCATAAAGAAATGATAATCTTCCGCTATCGCGTATTTGGAGATATTTCTCTTCTCCTCTCCGGAATAGTACGGAACGAGAAACATGACGACCGAGCGCGGTTCGAGCTTTGAGTACAGAAACGCGGCTTTTCTTTCGTTTATTATCCGGCACGCCGTAAACGGAACCGGAGCCGAGTATTCGATACCGTATTTCAAAAGATCCGTTTTATCGTATTGAATCATGCGGTGACTGTTTTCGCCGCGTCGTGCAGGTTCAGCAGAGCCACGGCGTCCTCTCTCATTTTGTATTTGAGTATCTTGCCGGCGGCGTTCATCGGGAACGATTTGACGAATACGACGTAACGCGGCGTTTTATGCTTCGCCATATGTTCGCGCACGTAATCTTTGATCTCGTCTTCGGTGCATTCGACGCCCTCTTTCAGTATCACGCAAGCCATGATCTCCTCGCCGTACGCTTTATCGGGCACGCCGATGACCTGAACGTCGGATACCTTCGGATGCGTATAGATGAAATCTTCTATCTCCTTCGGATAGATATTTTCACCGCCTCTTATGATCATATCCTTCAACCTGCCGGTGACCTTGAAATTGCCGTCGGGCAGCTTGCGGAGCATATCGCCGGAATGAAGCCACCCGTCCGCGTCTATGACCGCGGCGGTAGCCTCGGGCATTTTGTAATACCCTTTCATAATGTTGTAGCCTCTGGCGCAGAACTCGCCGTCCTGCCCGTCGGGCACCTCAAGCCCCGTTTCGGGATCGACTATTTTACACTCGACGCCGAATATCGGACCGCCGACGGTGTTTACTCTCGTCTGCAGCGAATCGGTCGTTTTAGACATGGTCGTCGCGGGCGAAGCCTCGGTCTGACCGTAGGTTATGCAGATCTCCGGCATATGCATCTCGTTCACGACCTGCTCCATTACCTTTATCGGACACGGACTGCCCGCCATTATGCCGGTACGCATATGGCTGAAATCGGTATTCTTGAAATCGGGGTGATTCAGCATCGCGATGAACATCGTCGGCACGCCGTGGAAGCACGTTATTTTTTCTTTGTTTATGCAGTAAAGCGATTTTGACGGCGAGAACGCCGGTATCGGCGACATAGTAACGCCGTGCGTGACCGACGCCGTCATCGCAAGCACCATACCGAAGCAATGGAACATCGGCACCTGTATCATCATCCTGTCGGCGGTCGAGAGGTCCATGCAGTCGCCTATCGCCTTGCCGTTGTTTATCACGTTATAGTGCGTGAGCATGACGCCCTTCGGAAATCCGGTTGTACCGGAGGTGTACTGCATATTGCAAACGTCGTTTTTGCTTATCATCGCGGCGCGGCGGTATACCTCCGTCACGGGCACGCGCTCTCCGCACGCGACCGCTTCATCCCACGTAAGACAGCCCGGCTGTTCTGATTCGACCGTTATGATATTGCGTAAGAACGGCAGTTTTCTGATACGGAGCGGTTCGCCCTTTTTCGCCGTTTTCAGCTCGGGGCAGAGATCGTTCACGATCTTTATATAGTCGGAATCCTTGTATCCGTCGACCATTATGAGCGTATGCGTGTCAGACTGGCGGAGCAGATATTCGAGCTCGTGTATCTTGTACGCGGTGTTGACCGTTACGAGAACGGCGCCGATCTTGACGGTCGCCCAGAAAGAGATATACCACGCCGGTACGTTTGTCGCCCATACGGCGACGTGGTCGCCCTGCTTCACGCCGAGCGCCATAAGCGAACGCGCGAAATTATCGACGTCGTCGCGGAACTCCGGATAGGTGCGCGTATAGTCGCAGGTCGTATAGCGGAAAGCGTACTGATCGGGGAACTCGTCGCAGATACGGTCGAGCACCTGCGGAAACGTGAGATCGATCAGCTTTTCTTTCTGCCAGACGTATTTGCCCTGACCGCGCAGATCGGACTGAAGCTTGCCCGTCATATCGAGATCGCCTATGTATTCGCTCATGAAATTGATAAAATGCGGAAAAACGATACCGGACGATTCGAGATCGGGCATATAGGTCTTTAACCATTCGAGCGTTATGAAGCCCTCGTAGTTTATGGAACGGAGAGCGGCGATAAAGTCGGCTATCGGCAGATCGCCCTCGCCGAGCAGGCGGTATTCGACCCTGCCGTTATTCATAACGGAGTCTTTGATATGCGTGTATTTGATATACGCGCCGAGGTTTTCGATCGTCTGCTGAGGCGTTTCGCCGCCGTATCTGTACGGGTGGTGAAAATCCCAAAGCGCGCCGACGCTGTCGGATCCGACGGAAAACAGTACGTTTGAAAGCCGCTTCGTATCGGTATACACTCCGTTCGTTTCAACGAGCAGGGTTACGTTCGCCGCCTCCGCCTCGGGCGCGAGACGTTTCAGCGATTCGATAACGACGCCGTCGTCGAAGTCGGTCGTCGGCTCGGCGGTGAGGTCGCCCAGAATACGGATGAACGGCGTGCCGAGCTTCTTTGCAAGCTTTATATATACGCTTATTTCCGAAAGCGTCTGCTCCGTTTTATCGGCAAAGCGCAGAGCGCAGCCCGTGGATAGGCACGGGATTGAAATATGCATTTTTTTGAGTTTTTCTTTCGTTTTTTCGACGTTTTCATCGGAAAACGGCTCGGCGTATGCGGAAAAGATGCCGTCGCCTATGCCGCGCAGCTCGATTCCGGCAAAGCCTAAGTCCTTCGCCATCGCAGTTATTTCCTGCCAGCTGTAGCCGGGCGTACCCAGCGTTGAAAATGAAAGCTTCATAAAACCTCCTGTGAATATAAAAAGCGCTTCCGTCTCCTCAGAGACGAAAGCGCAGCTTCCGCGGTACCACTCTGATTGATGCAAATGCATCCGCTCTGCGAGTACGTTAATACTCCGCCCTGTGATAACGGTGGGCTTCCGGTCCGGCTTACTCTGTTCGGCTGACGGCTCGGGGGCGAGAAGTTTCATTCAAATTACGCCTTTCACCTGCCGGCGCTTCTCTGTGCTTTGAATACCGAAACGGGCTTCCCCTTCATCGCTTTTTTATATTATACCACAAATTTCCGATTTGTCAAGATGAAATTTCATCAAACGGCGAATACGTTTATATATTCGTCCTCGAGTATCGGCGTTACGGACTGCGCGTCTTCACACGGCTTTTCATCGGAGAGGATGCGCAGCGTTACGTCGCCCTCTTCGCCGAAAATGTTCGTGACTTTGAATTTTTGCTGATATTCGCCGACCTTTGACGAATCGCACTTTACGCTCCATACCTTACCCGCCGCTTTCCCGGCGAGCTGCGAGGGAGAACCGATATCGGCAATAACGCCTTTTTTCAAAAATATCACGGTCTTTGCAATATATTCGATATCCGAAACTACGTGCGTGGCGATCAGCACGATACGGTTGAGCGATATGCGCGAGATATAATTTCTCACCGCTATCCTCTGCTTCGGATCGAGTCCCGCCGTCGGCTCGTCGAGTATAAGTATCTCCGGCTCGCCGAGCACCGCCTGAGCGAGAGCGAGCCTCTGCTTCATACCGCCGGAGAAGGACGACGTGCGTTTTCTTCTCACGTCGTCAAGCTCTACCTCGCGAAGGATCTCGTTTATCTGCGCTTCCGGCTCTTTGACGCCTTTCAGGGCGGCTATGTAGAAAAGATACTCTTCCGCCGTGAACTGCGGGTATAGCCCGGGATACTGCGGCATATAACCGAGCAGAGACAGATATTCCGTACCCATTTTGAATATATCCTTGCCGTTGTACGTTATTTTGCCGGAATCCATCTTGAGATTTTCCGTCAGGATGTTCATAAGCGTCGATTTACCCGATCCGTTCGGTCCGAGCAGCGCGTAAATACCGGGAGTCAGAGTAATCGTGAATTCCGACAGCGCCTTGTTCTGTTTATAGCTTTTGCTGACTTTTTCGATCTGAAGCTCCATTTTTTATCTTCTCCTTTGTTTTATCAAATGCGGTATTACAAAAAGCGACGGCACGATCAGCGTCAGAACGACGCTTACGGCAAGTTTTGGTACGGACGGATAAAGTCTCATAAATCCGGCGCCGTCGAGTAAAAGCGACGGCTGTATGAAGCGAAGAGCCGGATCTTCAAGCCTGCTTTGAAGTATCTGCGGTATTATGTATACGCCGGACGCGACGGCGACCGCCGTCAGCTGATTTTTGAATATTGCGGATACGCCGAGGCTGAACAGGCACAGCGCCGCCGTTCCGATCAGCCGGAAAACGAATATCAAAGCGACGTACAGTCCGAGCGGCATCGCTCCGTTCATTTCGTATCCCGGTACGGTATAGACAGGAGCTTCGGGGTGATCCATTCCGTATACGGCATAAACGGACAAAAACGTGATGAGCGTAAACACGGCGTATATGAAGAAGCATACGGTCATAAGCGCCCCGAATTTTATTTGCGGCAGTTTTTTGCGGCCGTTTTTCGTCGTCACGACGACGTTTTCAGTCGCGTTCACAGTATCGTAGGTCGACAGATAAGTACAGATGAACGCGACCGCGAGGATCAGAAACAGATCCGCGCCGGATCCGAAAAATCTGCCGTATCCGCCCTCGTATATTATAGGTATATCCGTTCCGATTTCTTTATACGACAAAAGTCTGTCATATTTTTTTGAAAACAGCTCGAAACCTTCGTGGTGTGTGACGTAATAATCAGCCGCCTTTATCGGATCTTCTATATCCTTCGGAGCGCTGCCTCTGTACATCGAAAAGTATGCCCGCGCTCCTTCGGCGATCTTCGCGCTTTCTTCAAAATACTCTTCCGCTATTTCATCCGCGTATTTTCCGTTCCATCTTTCGCAGTAGTCTTTGCAGATCCTTTCCGGATACGGAAAAGCTCTTACCGATATAAAGGAACCGGCGCAAGCCGATATGAGGATCAGTATGAGAGCGATCGCGCAGAGTCTGCTTTTGAATATCTTTTGTATCTCGTAGACAAACAGTCCGTGAGGTTTTGCCGGTTTCGGTTCGCGCTTTATATTCAATTTCAGTTTCGGAAGTCTGATAAGCACGGAGGCGCGGTTCAGATGAAGTATGAAAAACAGCGCGGAAAACGCTATGGCGAGCAGAACCGAAACGGCGACGTTCATTATATAAGACGGCACGGCGGC
>JAEEGL015473969.1_pt1 | contig 16447 bp, 12 predicted proteins | sample 9134231 | NCBI WGS metagenome assembly JAEEGL01 (sample SAMN16246548, study PRJNA631951) | gut metagenome | biome: gut microbiome; feature: rumen; material: fiber-attached | host: Bos | place: Iran: Karaj | collected 2018-10
AACGGATATCTGAAAGAACAGACGTATCAAACCGCTGTATGCGTTTCAGGGAAAGTGCGCCGAGGAACGTGAGACCATCGACCTGGCTGCCCCGGGGAACACCGGTAAACAGGAGTACAGCATGGGACGGAGGGTCAAGAAACTGTCTCTTTTCTGCTTCCTCCATCTCTTTCGGTGTGCCTTCCGTCTGCATGAAACGGCAGTGCTGCATCAGACGAATCCTGTTGCTGTCTTCACTGTCGACACAGAAAAAGACACGTTCACCGCGGCCGTCCTGGACGACCTGACCTGCGACGGAAGAAAGGTGAAGAATACGCAGCAGAGAAAAACGGTGGTGAAACTGTTCTGGATCAAGATTCATTTGCGGAAACAGGGAGCGGATCTCTTCGGCTGCGCTTGTGTGGTCATAGGTAGCTGCAATGGCAGCACACAGAAGAACCCCGCCGGGAAGAGAACGGATTCTGGAAACGGGAAAGGTGCCCCCGGGAAGGATCAGATCACCTTCCGTCTCAAGGGGACCTTTGATCAGGTCTTCACTGATACAGATGGACGGGTCTTTTGAAGGTGGAAGGGAAACGGAGTCAAGCGTGCTGCGGATTTCCCAGCCATCCGGTGCAAAGCGCAGGGCAGAATAAACAGGATAGGAAATGGCAAGTCCAAAAAGGAACAGACCGATCCCCTGAAAAAGGCGGCTGCCGAAAAGAAGCAGAGCCAGCGACAGACACAGGATGCTGATCAATACAATCGGTTTTCTGTACTGATTCAAGAAGATCACCCCCTGCTTTCTTCAAGAAGAGCATGGTTGAGGAGAAATTCACCGCCCCAGTAGACATCAGTCCCCAGAGTTTCCGGTGCACTGCTGTCAAAGAAAAAGCGGACGCGGCGTGTGCCAAGTGCTTTGCACAAGGTAATGACGAGCGCATAAGCAAGCTTCTGCTGACCGGCATGATCCATTTTCCGGATGGCTTCTTCGCAGGCAGCGGAGAGGTTCAGCAGAAGAAGATCATCGGTAATACCGATTCCAAGGAGATCGGTTTCGTCCATTTCAAACGGAAAAACCCCGCTGAGCCCCTCGTGAATCTCATCTTCCGTAGGTCCCTTTGAGAGCAGGGACAGCAGGACAGAAGGGGAAGTTGCGCTTGAAAAGGGAACAGCACGCGTGACAAGTTCAAGCGACTCTCCACGTGACAGACAGATTTCCGTCAGATCCCGAAGGCCTGAAGTGTACTGGCGCCTGTGCTGCTGGCCTTCCTCAAAATACAGAGATCCAAAGGTGTCTCCGGTCAGACTGGTCATGAGGGTTGAACCGGAAAAAATCCGAACAGCACTCAGAGCCGGAATACAGGTTGTGAGTGTGTAAACCATGGACCCGATGACGGCAGACGGATCAAAACCAAGGAGGGCGACACGGGAAGTCAGATCCGAGACAAAACGCAGGGTCAGAAGTCTGCCTCCGCCCGGAAGCTCGGAGACATCCGGCGCCTGGCTGAGGAAGGAAATGAGATCGGGCATATGTGTGGCACCCTGTGAATACTGGCTTCCGGTCGAGAGGGCCTGCAGAAGTCCTTCTGCCAGAAGGGAAGGCGTCTGTCCCTGGAAAGTCAGGTTGCGAACCTCGGGAATAAACCCGGTTTCACCCTGCAGGGGAAAATACAGTGTGGCTGTGCAAGTAAGCGGAACAGAGGCCGGATCACGACCGAGGGGAGTACGCCGGGCATCAATCTGCTGAAGCAGTACGGGAAGATCAACACCGGAATGCTGTGTCAGGGAGCCCATGGGGAGATTATCCGTCAGGTCCATGCCGATGGCACGCTCGTTCACAAGAACGTTCACATAGCGGATATTTTCGACGCCATACAGAGTGGAAGCAATTGCAAGACCTGCTGTGTACAGGTGTTCTGTGGAGGCGGAGAGTGCGGAGGTGTCAAGCTGAACGGTACACACACTCCCGGCGGTTTCTACAGGAAAACGTGCAGACAGAAAAAGCTGGCTGCTGCCTCCGAGCTGCAGGTGGACGTGATCTGTCGGCTGGTTGAGAAGAGCAGAAACAATAGCCTGGGCATTGGAAACGCCATATTCGCATTCGACAGGAGAAATGACGGCGGTCAGATTCTGTTCGTTCAGGGTTGGAAGGAACAGCGGAAGATCTGTTCTGTAATGCATATCTTCTGTCCCAAGCGGGGCTTCATAGGGTATGATGGCAGGCGGAAGGGAATTCAAGGCATCGGCCTTGAGCAATTCCGGTTCGGAGCAGCTGCTCAGGACGGGGAGAAGCGAAAGCAGAAGAAGATAGGCCAGACACCGCTTCATGTTATTCCACCTCCATCCATTCTCTTAACTGGGACAGGGATACCTTCCAGAGTCCGTCCTGACGGGTCATGCGGAAGATGCGGGAAGGCAGTGCAACACGGCGAAGGCTTGGAAGGGTTGCAGAACCATTCACCTGAATGATTGCTTCCTGACCGTCAAGGGACATGGTTGGAACAGAAAGACTGTAGCTGGTCAGTGTCGGAAGATCTTTCATCTGCGCGACAAAATCGGAATAGGAAGGCTTTTCTACGGCTGTCAGTGCATCATTGTCCGGAATGCATCGATAGAGCTTTTCCCAGTCCTGGGACAGGGTCAGTGCAAAAAAATGATGCATGGCCTGTTCACAATTGAGCAGGACGTTATCGTCGCGCTGCATAGGACCCACAAGGATATCATCCTCAGAGTCATCCAGAAAATAGTTCTGCCGCAGACGAAGCGAACAGGTCACACTTCCGGTCTGCTCAACAAGAATCTGTACCTGGTCAACATCACAGTTTTCTGTAATGGTGGCGACAATGGACTGCATGCACAGTCTGCGGCGAAGCGGCGCTTCGGTCAGCCAGTATTCATACTCCTGCCAGTCAATGGGTTCATCGGGATAACTGTTCATGATTTCTGAAGAGAAAGTAACAAACAGTGTTCTTCCCTGCCTGACGGCAGAAAGAATCCGTGAACCGACAGGAAACAGCCCTGTCAGTTCCGTGGAGCGTGCAGAAGGTCCGGAAAGCAGCTCTTCCAGGAGAGCCTGCTCATAGGATTGACTCCGGGTCCTTGAAATAAACCGCCACTCACAGGCTAGATACGGTTCATCCCAATAGCGGAAATAAAGAGCAGCCGGAACATCCTCGGTTACGATGGACGTATCAGAAGAAGCCGGAAGGGAAACGTTTTCAAGGGTGCGGATCGGCATGGATGCGATGGAGGTACATCCTGCAAGGAGCAGAAGGAGAACAAGAAGCATGCCGCAGAGTAAGAATTGTTTCATCTTGGTTCACCATCCTTTCCGCCCAGAGGAAGGGTAACCGTAAAGGTGGACCCTTTCATAGGTGCACTCTCAACGGAAATGTCACCATGATGAAGATTGACAAGCTGACGGACGATGGAGAGACCAAGGCCGGTTCCGCCTGTTTCACGGGAACGCGCTTTATCGACACGGTAAAAACGCTCAAAAATGTGCTTTTGATCATCCTCAGAGATCCCGACACCGTGATCAGCAACAGAAAATGCAGCTTTTTTCCCTTTGGCCGAGAGACTGACCGTGATATAGCTGCTTTCGGGAGAATATTTCAGGGCGTTGTCAATCAGATTCGTCGCGATCTGCTTGAGTTTGTCCTGATCGCCCTGCAGAACAATATCCGGTGCAATTTCTGTAAGAATCTTCTGGGAGCGCTTTTCCGCTGCAGGGGAGAGCATACGGACACTTTCTGTGATGAGCTCGGACAGATTGACCTCCGCAAGGTCCAGTTTCATCTGATGGTTATCCATGCGGGTGAGATCCAGAAGATCCGTGACAATATGCGTCAGACGGTCAATCTCGTGATTGATATCCTGAAGAAATTCAGAACGGAGTTCTGCCGGCATATCCGGTTGGTAGATGACGTTTTCCAGAAGCAGTTTAATGGAAGTCATGGGGGTTTTCAGCTCGTGGCTGGCATTGGAAATAAACTGATTGCGGCTGCAGTCGAGCGATTCCAGCTGCTCTGCCATGGCATTGTAGTTTTCCGCCAGATTGCGGATTTCCCCGGAACCTGTGACTGGGGCACGGACTGACAAGTCACCCCGGCCCATTTTCTGAATGGTATTTGTGAGGGCGAGCACAGGCCTTGTAAGAAGATGCGAAAAAAAGGCAGCAGCCAGGATTGCAGCAACGGCGACCAGACTGAAAACAAGACGAAGCTCGCGGCGTACGAGTTCCAGGGAAGCCATCATTTCATCGACATCGGCAATGTACACAAGAATGCCCAGGTTCCCCTTGGTGCCGATAATGCTGGAGGCACAGCATGCAATATAGTTTCCGGTCAGAGCACTTCCTTCCTGAAGGGCGTGAAGACCGTAGGACTGTGGTTCTCCGGAAAGAATGGCCAGCGTTTCAGGAAGCTGGAGGCGGGTCCCCATCAATGCCGAAAGGGAGTCAAACTGGATTTTGGCATCATTATCCAACACAAGAAGTCTTCCGCCCAATTCATTGGAGGAAGACTTCAGGGTTTCGGTGAGTGCGTCTGACTGTGCAGACTGAAAAAGCGGCGCAACAGTCGTCGCCAGCCGCTCTACAGAGATGCTGTCCTGACGGATGCGCTGCTGATACAGATATTCACTGACATAATTGGTCAGACGAGTTGCTGAAAAGGCAAAGGAGACGCCGATAATCGCAAGAAAAACCAGCAAGATCTGCCAGCGGATCGAGATACGCGGCAGAGAATCAGCCTTGCTCCGTGAAATAGTAACCGACCCCCCATTTGGTGAGAATATAGAACGGATGGGCAGTATCTGTTTCAATCTTTTCACGCAGACGTTTCACAAGGACATCCACGCTCCGGTCATCACCGGCAAATTCATTGGTCCAGATCTGTGAAAGTATTTCAGAACGGCTGAAAACCTTGCCGCGGTTGGATGCAAAAAGAATCAGGAGATCAAGCTCCTTGGTGGAAAGCCTCAGTTCTTCTCCGTGAAGTGTAACGGACCGCCGGACCGGGGAGATGACCAGATCCTTGACGACAAAATCATTGCGGGTATTGACATAGATTGGGGTCATCGCGACACGGCGGAACAGAGCCTTGATACGGGCTTTCACCTCAAGAATATTGAAAGGCTTGGGAATATAGTCATCAGCTCCGTATTCAAGGCCGAGAATCTTATCGATATCTTCACCTTTGGCTGTCAGCATGATGATGGGCACATTGGAATGTTCACGAATACGTTGACATACGGTAAGTCCATCCAGCTTGGGAAGCATGATATCCAAGAGAATCATGTCACAGGGGGATGAGAAGAATTTATTGATTGCATCTTCGCCGTCGACCGCAATATCAATTTCATAATTATCCTGCTCAAGAGAATATTTCAGGCCCTTTACAATCAACGGTTCGTCATCGACGACCAGAATTCTTTTATTTGCCAATATGTCCACCTTCTGTCGTGTACACAAGAGTGCACGAATAGTACCCATACGGGTATGGCTTAATTGTAATGCAAGCAGATGGAAAAATCAAGAAGACTTTTAAAAAATGTCACAATCATGAGACGAAATTTCATAAATCTATCACAAAAAGGAACTGAAAAACAATAGAAAAATCCCCCGGACCGGGGGATGAGAAAGAGACAAACAGGCCAGGCGGTCAGATTCTCGAGAAATAAGCCAGCAGGTTGCCGCCGGCGATTCCGGTAATTGCGTCTTCAGGCATGCCGCGGCGTCTGAGGGCCTCAAGAAGATTCGGGACCTCATCGGCTCCTGTCAGATTCTTTGGAGCCGTTTCAATACCGTCAAAGTCGGAACCAAAGCCGACAATGTGCTCACCGCCCATCTGGCAGACGTAGTCGATATGTTCGGCCACACGATCGACATCGCATGTGCCATTCTCCGAGAGGAACGCAGGGTAGAAATTGATGCCGATATATCCGCCGTCACGGATCATGGCACGGATCTGCTCATCGGTCAGGTTGCGGAAATGATGGCATAGGGACATGCAGCAGGAATGGGAGGCAAGCGGAGGAACATTGGTATGATGGAAAATATCCCAGAAGCCGGATTCATTGAGGTGAGAAGTGTCAACCGCCATATGGCATGACTGCATTTTCCGGACAACGTTCAGTCCATATGCCTTCAGCCCTTTTTTTTCTCCGGATTTTGCGGGGTACCCGATGGCGTTTTCATTGTTCCATACAAGAGCCGTCATACGGACGCCAAGATTCCGGAATTCATCAACAGCTTCAAGACCTTTTTCAAAAACTTCGCCGCCTTCAACAGAGAGCATATATGCATTTTCTCCGTCTTTGGCACATGCGGGGTCGTCAACCTGATGAATGCCCGCATCCTCAAATACTTTGCGTGCGGCGAGCTCTTTTCGGACAATATCCTCATAGTCGCCACGGTTTCCATCCTTCCCGGTCCACAGCGCAAAGGTCTGCAGGGAGACACCGCCCTTGCGGAGCTTTTCGGGAGTGATCATCAGCTCTTGTTGGGGCGTGTTACTGACACCGATGGCGTAAAGCGTGTCAGAGTGCGTATCGGCAATGAACATGTGACACCTCACAGTTCTTCGCCGCGTTCGATCGCAGCGATCTGGTCAATTCGTCTCTGATGTCTGCCGCCTTCGAAGGGTTCAGTAAGCCATGCGCGGGCAATCATCTTGGCAACATCGACGCCAACGACGCGCGCACCAAAGGTCAGAATATTGGAATTGTTGTGGCGCTTGCTGAGGGTTGCCGTATAGACATCCGAGCAGGTGCATACACGGATGCCTTTGACTTTTCCTGCAGCGATGCCGATGCCGACACCCGTTCCGCAGATCAGGATACCGCGGTCACATTCACCACTGGCGACGGCGCGTGCAGCGCGGCTGCCAAAGACGGCATAATCGCAGCTTTCATGGCTGTTGGTTCCAAAATCCTTGTAATCCAGCCCCATTTCGTCGAGGAGATGCATGATTTCCATTTTCAGTTCCACGCCGGTATGATCACAGGCAAGAGCAATCATCAGAAGTCCCTCCGTTCATAATGGTTGTGTATTCGGCTTCATGAAAAGCGAAGGCAGCGAATGGTGTTAATCCAGTGCAGATTCTAATAGATGACACCCGATTATGTCAATCGGAAGAAAAGCTTTCAGGACCTGTTTTATCAGGGAGAAGGCTGGGACGGTGTCTGCTGTGCTCTTTTTTCGTCCATCTTCTGCGACAAAAGGCGCATCAGCTTGAGGGCTTCCGGAAGGAGCTCTCTGTCCTTAATGCCCGGATAGCGGATGGTTATTGCGGGGACAGGGCGTTCTACGAGCTGCATACGTGTATCCGTCTCCCGCATGGCATTGAGAAGCATGAGCGGATCTTTGACATAATGGCTGTCCAGACGCATCACCAGGCTCTCGCTGCGGTGCGAAACCTGAGAAATGCCTTCACGGTTGCAGAGATACCGGAGCTGGGAAACGTCCAGAAGTGTGTTGACGACCTCGGGCATATCGCCGAAACGGTCGATCAGTTCATCAATGATGTCCTCACGGTCAGCATCGGAAGAAAGCGCGGCAATACGGCGGTACATTTCCATGCGCTGCTGTTCGTCTGCAATGTAGGTGCTCGGGAGATAAGCATTGACACGCAGATCAACACGTGTTTCCAGTTCACTTGTGATGGTTTCTCCCTGAACCTCACGCATGGCTTCCTCTATCAGACGGCAATACATTTCGTAGCCGATCGTTTCCAGATGACCATGCTGTTCAGGGCCCAGAATATTCCCTGCGCCGCGGATTTCCAGATCACGCATGGCAATACGGAAACCGGAGCCGAACTCTGTGAACTCACGGATGGCACTCAGACGCTGCTGTGCAGCCTCGGAGAGCAGCTTGTTGGGACGGAACGTGAAATAGGCGTATGCCTGACGACTGGAACGTCCGACACGGCCGCGAAGCTGATAGAGCTGGCTGAGACCGAAGCGTTCGGCATCGAAGACAATCAGCGTATTGGCCGTGGGAACATCCAGACCGGACTCGATAATGGTCGTGCAGAGCAGGACGTCATAACTGCCGGCGTAGAAGTCCATCATGACATCTTCAAGACCGGAGGCTTTCATCTGGCCATGGGCCAGTCCGATACGGGCTTCAGGCACCAGGCTATGAAGGCGTTCGTAAAAGGCTTCGATCGACTGAACACGGTTATAGAGGAAATAAACCTGGCCGCCCCGCCCGATTTCACGAAGGATGACATCACGGATCAGGATATCCGAATATTCGACGACATGCGTCTGAACCGGCAGACGGTCGGCAGGGGGGGATTCCAAAATAGACATGTCCCGAATACCGACCATGGACATATGCAGCGTACGTGGAATCGGAGTTGCCGAAAGCGTCAGGACATCCACCTGATTCTTCATATTCTTGATGGCTTCCTTGTGCGTGACGCCAAAGCGCTGTTCCTCGTCTACGATGAGCAGACCGAGGTTCTTGAACTTTACATCCTTGCCAAGCAGGCGATGGGTTCCGACGATGATATCAATCTGTCCGGCGGCAAGCTCGGAAAGAATACGCTTGACATCTTTCTGGGTTCGGAACCTGGACAGGAATTCAACCTTGACCGGAAAACCGGAAAAACGTTTCAGAATGGTGTTATAGTGCTGCTGGACGAGAATGGTCGTTGGGGCAAGCATACACACCTGGCGGTTATCCATGATACATTTGAAGGCGGCCCGGAGACTGACCTCTGTTTTTCCGTATCCGACGTCACCGCACAGAAGGCGGTCCATGTTGTGACTGGATTCCATGTCGGCATTGATTTCCTGGACGGACTGAACTTGGTCGGGAGTCAGCTCATAGGGAAACTGATCATTGAACTGATTCTGCCAGACCGTATCCGGCGGGAAGGCATGACCAGTATTCTGGCTGCGGCGGGCATAAAGCTCAGCAAGGGAGAATGCCATTTTACGCAGCCCCTCTTTGACTTTTGCCTTTTGCTTGGACCAGTCTTTTCCGCCAATGGAGTTCAGTTTCGGAGGCGTATTTGGATTCCCGATATACCGCTGGACCCGTGAAAACTGTTCTACGGGAACATAAAGCTTATCATGCCCCTGGTACTGAATCAGAAGATAATCATGGCAGGCACCGTCGGATGTCATCTGAATGGTGCCCTGAAAAATACCGACACCGTGATCGACATGGACAACGAAATCGCCGGGGTTGAGTTCTGTAAAGGAAGCGATCTTTTCTCCCGACTTATGGCGGGAGCGTGCCTTGTGGTAGGAAGCACCGTAAATATCACTGTCGGAAACGAGTACAAGACGGGCTTCCTTGCAGATAAAACCGCGGCTGAGCGTGAGCGGCAGGATGGTGACCCCGCCTTCCTCAAAGGTGTCCCCGGTTTCGGTGACCCGTGAGGAAATACCTAGCTCGGCAAGGGTATTCTGCAGGCGTGCGCCTCGCGCATTGCTGCCGGAGAGCAGGAAAACCGTCTGATGATCCTCAAGCCACTGACGGACATCGGAAGCGAGGGTGCGGATCTGTGATTGATATCCAGTGAGCTGGATCATGTCCATGCGGATGACGTTTTCCACTTCAATGCCGGCAAGCCCCCGTGTCAGGTCAGAGACGGTGATGCGAATATATTCCCGGAGGGAATCGGAAATGTCCTCCCAGGTGCGGAAAAGGTGATCCTGTTCCTGAACGGCCTCTCCTCGTTCAATGGCCGTCGTCAGATCCTCGGCAAAACCGGTGGAACGTTCCTTACACCGTTCGCGAAGACTGTCAGGCTCACAGAGAATCACATAATCGGGCCGGAACCAGTCGGTCAGCGTGAAGGTTCTGGGAAGAAGCACATGGGACCACGCACGGATTCTGCGGAACGGCAGTCCCTGTTCCACGAGATCGGCATCGGCAAGCAATGCATTTCTGCGCCGTTCGATTTCTGTTTCCTGGGCGGCAGACCATTTCTGCTCACGGATTTTCGGGGCAACTTCATCATCAAAGAAACTGGGAAGTTCATCATCTGAATCAGGGAGCGGCGGGAGATTGTCAAAGAATGAAGATGCGGCCACATTCGAGAAATCGGTGGAAGTCTCTGTCGAAAGATTACCGAGCGCTTTTCGCATGCGTTTCGCCGCTTCTGGTGCGTCGTCCGGTGAAAGAATGATTTCGCTTGCAGGAGGGATGATGCATTCGTGCAAGCGCTCAAGGCTTCTCTGGGAGATGGCATCAAAGGAACGGATTGAATCGATCGTATCATCAAAGTATTCGATACGATAACCGAATGCACTTGCAGGCGGATAAACATCCAGAACGGAACCGCGGAGACAGCATTGCCCTTTGCCTTCGACGATCCTGGTGGATTCATATCCCATTCGGATCAGGTGGTGCATCAGCTGGTGCGGTGCATATCGGGCATCGGGAGTGAGGAAGACGGTGCCTTCCCGGAACTGATGCGGGTCGCCCATACGCTGCATCAGCGCATCCATGGAAACCGTGAGGACCTGAACATCGTCTCCTGTCAGATGGGCAAGCGTTTCAAGACGCCGCCATTCCGTTTCCTGACTGGAAACACCGCGGGTCAGATCGATTTCCCCACCAGGAAGCCAGGCGGTACTTCCTGAAATGAGCTGTGAAACATCATCAGCAGATTTCCCGGCTTTCAGATCATTGGTCTGCACCAGAAGAATTTTATTCTGGGTGTGTTCTGCAAGACAGGACGCAACAAAAGCGGCCTGTCCGTCGGGAAGGCCGGTTAATGCAATCGTTCGGTTTTTCTGGAGGGCTTTTTCAATGGTTTCAAGAGATGGAGGAGAAAAAGCCCGGAAAAGAGGATGATTCATGCAAAATCCTTTCAGTAAGATCGGTCATTATTTCCGGTTGCACAGTTGCATTGCATGATCAATGCCTGAGACAACCCAGTCCTGTGCACAGTCAGCAGCTTTTCCAAATGCTGAAGCGACAGCCTCCAGTTCTTCACGGGTCCGGTAGGAGGAGAGCACCCAATCGGCAAGGTCCCAGCCCTCGGGCTGTGCGCCGACACCGATACGGATGCGCGGAAAATCCTGGGAGGGAAGTGCAGAAAGAATGGAACGCATGCCATTGTGTGTGCCTGCGCTTCCGGATTTGCGCATTCTGGTGGTACCAAGCGGCAGGTCAATATCATCGTAGATGACGAGCAGATGATCGATGGGTACTTTATACCAGGAAAGCAGCGGGGAAACACAGTCACCGGACAGATTCATCATGGTCTGGGGCTGACAGAGGACAATCCGCTTTCCGGATAGGGTAGTTTCACCCAGGAGACCTTTCAGTCTGTTTTTGACAAGGGGGCAGTGAAGCCGGTCTGAAAGAAGCTGAAGGACCTCAAAGCCGCAGTTATGACGTGTATGTGCATATTTGGCCCCGGGATTCCCGAGGCCGACAATAATGTATGTTTCTTTATCCATTGCATGATGTGCGCCGATGAGACGCGAAAACAGATTCAGCATAGAGGGTTATTTCTTATGCTAAGGGGCAGGTGTGACGGAGGCAGCTTCCGTATCATCATCCAGATGGGTGATATCCAGAACCATCAGCGACTTTTCACCGGAGATCCGCTTGTGAACAGGGGCAGCAGTTTCCATAACGAAAGCTTTTCCAACAACACCCACATTGAATTCACGCATCAGGTCTTCCATGCCTTTTGCGGTACCACCGCCCTTCAGAAAATCGTCAATGATCAGACAGTTCTGACCTTCCTGAACAGCCCGGCGGGAGAGAGACATGGTCTGAATGGAACCTGAAGAACCGGAAACATAGTTGATGTTCACTGCGGAACCTTCATACACTTTGGAAGAATGACGGGCAATCACAAGCGGCACACCAAGAGCACCCGCCGTGGTCAGGGCGACAGGGATGCCTTTGGTTTCCATGGTAAGAACGAAATCCGGATGGAGTTCGTTGTATTCCGTTGCAAGTATTTCGCCCATCCTGCGTGTGATGACCGGATGGGAGAGGATATCGCTCAGATAAAGAAACCCGCCGGGAAGGATACGATCGGTTCCACTGAGCTGAGAACAAAGAGAGGCAATATAATCATACGCATCCGAAGGACGCGTTTTTGCACGATACAGAACACCGCCTGCTGCACCGGTGATGGTGCGGATTTCGCCAAGGCCGAACGTTTGGACAACATCGCGAAGAAGATCAATATCCTCGCTCATCGTGGATTTGGCCGTGGAGAACAGCTCACAGAAATGGGACAGTGTGAACAGCTGGTTAGGGGAGTCTGAAAGAATTTTCATCATTGCGCTCATGCGCTCGTTACGGCGGATTTTATCCAAGATGATCGCTCCATTTCTGCCGGCATCTTCAAGGCCGACTTTCGCATTATATCATATAATTGCGAATGATGGAACCGGATAGAAGAAAAATGTTCGGGAAATTGTGGAAAAATGCAATCAGTCCGAAGGAACAGGGGAGGTATCCAGCGCATGATGAAGCAGGGACACAACCGCTTCGCGAAGCGCAGAGCAGGTATCTGCCCATCTTCTGGCCCAATGACGGCAGAGGGCTTCATCGGCGAGGGAGATGATAATGGAAAAATCAGGATCATCCGGAGGGTCTGCCATGTAAAGTGTCCATTCTCCGCGTACGGATTTGGTCAGTGACACCGTTTCCGGAAAAGAGGCTTTTTCATCATTTCCAAGGAAACCTTCTGTCAGTGTATCTGAAATCAGTCGGTATATTTCCGCAGCAGTATTCTGCCAGCGGGTCTCAAGGCAGGAGAGATGATGATTTACCTTGATATGCATGTCCAGAACCAGAAGATCCTTTTCAAGCAGCTGCAGCCGGATACAGGTGGTGCCATCCGGCAGCAGCGACTCGGAAACAGGCATCAGCTGCTGGGAACGGAACATGTCCCGGTAGGAAGCAAAGTTCTTTTCGAGCAGTTTCTGACGGCTCTGGGGGATGATTTTTGAAAAGTTTTCAATCATGTACCTGCCGGAAGAAGTGATGCGATACAGCATAGCAAATGGATGACGGAATTGCTCGATCAAACCCTGTTGTTCGAGCTCGGACAGATTCAGGTGCAGTGAAAAGTAATTCATCAGCGACAGATCGGTTACGAAAATCAGCAGCTGCGTGTCGGAAAGCGGGCCAATGGAAGAAAGCGTCTTAAGAAGGATCATGCGGTTTTCTGGATCGGGAATGACGTGGCGCTCCATTGGATCATCCTTTCTGAAAGAATCAATACATATCCAAAAACCTCCCGTCTGCATCGCAGGGGGAGGTCGTTGAGCTTATTTGGATCATACGATGAAAGGACGAATATCTTCCAGCAATGCTTCCAGCTTTTTCTGGTCAACGTGCTCGTCGTCATCCACTTCCAGCGTAATCGGCCGTGAAAGGTCCAGACTGAAAATTCCAAGAATGGACTTTGCATCGACCACATGACGGCCTGCACGCAGGTCCATATCAAAGTCATATTTGTTGACTGTATTGACAAATGTTTTCACATTTTCAGCGAGACTGAGTTTGATTTCAACTTTTTTCATGGATATATTTCCTCCTTGCCCGAAAATCGTCTGAGGGACGGGTGTGCATCTGTACGTCGATGCGTATTCATTATATTGGAATCACTGAAAAAATCAAGAGACCTCGAGAACAAAGAAAGCAGAGAAACCAAAGGAAAATATAGGCAGGAAACGAAGAAGAATCTTGGAAGGAAGGACTTGAATGGCTGCCGGGTCGAGAGTACAATAGCAGAAAAGAACAGAAGAAAGGGGCCAGCATTTATGGTGGATCTGAACCGGATCGCTACAGAACAGCGCAATCCGGACACTTTGGATATTGACCGGGTATCGACCCTTGAAATGGTCACGGAAATAAACCGCGAGGATGCGAAAATTGCGCAGGCCGTGGAAAAGATTCTTCCAAGTATTGCGGAAGCCATTGATCAGACTGCCCTTCGTCTCCGAAATGGAGGACGGCTGATCTATGTGGGGGCCGGGACATCCGGGCGTCTTGGTATTCTGGATGCATCGGAATGTCCTCCGACGTATTCAGCTCCGCCGGAAATGGTGCAGGGACTGATTGCCGGAGGCTATCCCGCGATTTTCAAGGCAGTGGAAGGTGCAGAAGACAGCCGTGAACTGGGGAAAACAGACCTCGAGGGTATACATCTGAGCGAGAAGGATGTCGTTTGCGGACTTGCTGCGAGCGGAAGAACCCCCTATGTTTTGGGGGCAATTGCTTACGCAAGGGAAATCGGCGCCTTGACCCTTGGCGTGACCTGTTCACCAGGGTCGGAAGTGGATACCCTCGCGGACATAGGCATGTCACCGCTTCCAGGGCCGGAAGCCATTACAGGAAGTACCCGGATGAAGAGTGGAACAGCCCAGAAAATGATCCTGAATATGCTGTCCACAGGTGTTATGGTGCGTCTGGGAAAAGTCTACAGCAACCTGATGGTGGACGTTCAGCCGTCCAATGAAAAACTGGTTCACCGATGTGTACGCATTGTCTCCCAGGCGGCAGAAGTGACGCCTGAAAAGGCAGAAGAGGCGTTGAAAGCGTGTGACTACCACTGCAAGACAGCGATCGTCATGATCGCCAGGTCCTGCGGGAGACAGGAGGCCGAAGAACTCCTGACAGAGAACGGGGGCCTGGTGGCAGAGGCCATTGGAAAGAAGCTGTAAATCTGTTTCGGAAGTACCGGGGAAGAACAGCCGGCCCCTGTCATGAGAAAAAATGAAAGACAGCCGTGCAGAAGATTGTATTTGATCTTTCTGCACGGCTTTTTGATTCTATTCGGAAGAAAAAGATGACAGGTCCGGATCCGTCTGATTCCAGAATTCGGAGAGAAGGGTGGAAAGAGGACCTGAAACCGGATGCCAGTGGGGAGGGAGAAGCCGACGGTATGCAGGCTGTCTGAAACGGTCATCCACCAGAATGACGATGCCGCGGTCATGCTCCGAGCGGATGACTCTTCCAGCAGCCTGCGCTGCCTTCTGCATCCCGGGGATCTGATAAGCATAGAGAAAACCATGGCCGGTGTGCATTTCATACCATTCCCTGAGGGCTTCCTGTTCAGGGCAGACCTGCGGTAGCCCGACGCCGACGACCATGACACCGTCAAGACATGTTCCGGGAAGATCAATTCCTTCTGAAAAAATGCCCCCAAGGACACAAAGGGACAGAACCTCGGAAGTGCCGGCAAAATACGGCTGAAGGAAATCTTCCCGTTCCTGCAGGCTCATCGATGGCTTCTGGACCTGACAGGGAAGGTCCAGAACATCCTCTGTCATATGTAGAAAGGCAAAACTTGGAAAGAAGACAATATAACGTCCCGGATGGGTGCTGACCATGGTCCGGATGATCTGTGCGATGCGAAAAATGGACTGCTCTCTGGCTGCATAGCGTACATTCAGATTTTCCTGAAGAACCAACAGGTTTTCAGGGGGAAACGGTGATGGGGCAGAGAAACAGGCATCCTCATCGTTGCCTCCGAGCAGAAGCCGCATATCGTCCAGCGGGTCGAGCGTGGCAGAGAAACACACTGTTCCCTGAATCTGATGCGTAATGGAGGAAAAATGGCGGGAAGGATTCAGACAGCGTGCCTGAACCAGGGGATCATGCAGACGGCGGATCAGAAAGGCATAATCTTCTTTCGGACGCTGTGAAACCCTGGAAAAGGAAAGAAGATCTGAGAGCATGTCCTGAAGTGCAGTCCGGTCATCCTGCCAGTCGATATGCTCTTTTTCACTTTCCACAAGAGCATCGGTGACATCCAGAATCGCACTGTACACACCTTCAGGAATGGAGTCCAGGGTTCCACTGGTTCCTTTCAGAGCCAGGAGATCCAGCTGGTTCATCAGATTGGTCATTGCCTTATAGAGCGGATGCGAACGTCCTGCTGCTTTTCCAAGCGTGCGCCGGAGCTTTCTCAGGGAGACACCGTCAATCTGTCCGGAAAGCATGTCCCGGATTCTCGGGAGAAGATGGTGCGCTTCGTCAATCAGAAGCGTCACATCATGTGTTACATCAAAGATTCTCTGAAGATGGACAGCGGGATCAAAGGCATAATTATAATCGCAGATGACGAGATCGGCGAGTTCACAGAGGGACAGCGAGAATTCAAAAGGACAGAGCATGTGTTTCTGAGCAGTTTGACTGATTTGTTCTTTCGTCCAGACGGGGCATTCCAGCAGTTCCTCGACAGCTTCTGTATCCCGCAGAAAATGGCCTTTCGCCCGGGGACAGAAATCCGGATGACAGATCATATGTTCGGGACATTGCCGTTCTTTGGCATCCAGTTCAAGCACCCAGAAATCGGAAAGATCCGGCATATGTTCCAGCGCATCGAGCGGTCCTTTTCGCTGTGTGGTTCTTGCCGTGAGGTAGAAAATGCGTGAAGACAGACCGCGGGACATGGCTTTCATTGCAGGGAAGAGGGTTGCTACGGATATACCGGTCACTGTGGGGCTGGACGCAACC
>JAEEGL015630804.1_pt1 | contig 16447 bp, 19 predicted proteins | sample 9134231 | NCBI WGS metagenome assembly JAEEGL01 (sample SAMN16246548, study PRJNA631951) | gut metagenome | biome: gut microbiome; feature: rumen; material: fiber-attached | host: Bos | place: Iran: Karaj | collected 2018-10
CACAACGACTCCCATTCCCACCGCAAAACCAACAGATCCTGGAAGCCGAACATCAGAAAGGTCAAGGCTGTCGTTGACGGCAAGCACACGACTGTCGCCGTCTGCTCCCGCTGCCTGCGTTCCGGCAAGGTCGAGCGTGCGTAATTTCATTTGCGCCTGACAAAAACTCTCCCTGACTGCTCACGGAGAGTTTTATCATTTTCATTTCGTTTTACAGCGGAGGGAAGGATGTCCCGCAGGAACAATCTGCTCGCCGTGATCTCCCGGGAGGCGACGGCCGGGGAACGCGCGCGGCTCGAACGCGAATATGAGACCGTCTCCCTGCCGCCCGACCCCGCTCTTCCCCCGTCCGCGGCGCACCGTCCGGACATGCTGTTCACCGCGCTCGGAGACGCCCTGATCTTCTCCCGCGCGTACCGTGACCGGTTCCCGGATCCGGTCGAATCCCTCGCCGAACGCACGGGGATGCGCCTGATCCTCTCGGACGCTCCGCGCGATGTGCGTCTGGGGGATGCCGTTCTCTGGCGGGGCCGCCTCGTCGAATCCCGCACGCCGCTTCTCTTCCCCGAGCTGGCGGACGCGGCGCGTGAGGCGGGGATCGGATCCGTCCGCGTGCGGGCAAAGCATGTCTCCCGGTCGTGCCTCGTCTGTGGGGACGCGCTCCTCACGTCGGGGTACGGGATCTGCGCCGCGCTCTCGCCGCTGGCAAAAGACGTCTGGTTCTGCCCGGACGAAGGGATCCGCGGCGGCATCGGAGGCGCATCGGGCACGGCGGACGGCGTCGTCTTCTTCTTCGGAGATCCGTCGTCCATGGAATACGCCGAAACCCTCTCGCGCTTCCTCGATCACGCAGGACTCGACTTCGTCCTTCTCGACGAAAGCCATCCGTTGACCGACCGAGGCGGCATCCGATTCCTGAATCTGAAAACATGAGGTCCGCTATGTACGAATTCATTCCCGCCATCATGCGTGAAGCGGCGAAGCTGATGCTCTCCGCCCACGACGTCGAAGGGGCCGTGACCGTCAAGCCCGGCGACGCCAATTTTGTGACCGCGTACGACGTGGCGGTGGAGGACTACCTCTTCCGCGCGCTCGGAGAACGTCTCCCCGAAGCCGTCATTATCGGCGAGGAGGCGGAGGAGAACCACACCGAACTGCTCCGCACGCGCCTCGCTCTCCTGATCGACCCCATCGACGGGACCACCAATTTCATTCACAACTACCGGTACAGCTCGATCTCCGTCGGCGTCTGCGACCGCGGGACGATGGTCTGGGGCGGGGTGCTCAATCCGTATTCCGGCCTGCTCTACCACGCCGCGCGCGGACAGGGCGCCTTTGCCGAATCCCCCGACGGACGAAACACGCCGATCCGGGTCTCCGCAAGGCCGCTGTCCTCCGCCCTCGCCGGGTTCGGGACGTCGCCGTATTACCGCGAGGAGCTCGGCGAACGCACCTTCCGGGCGGCCTATTCCCTCTTCCGCGCTGCGCGGGACGTAAGACGCTCCGGCTCCGCCGCGCTCGATCTCGCGATGATCGCCGCCGGTTCGCTCGACGTCTTTCTCGAATACCGTCTGTCCCCGTGGGATATCGCGGCGGGCTCGCTTCTCGTGACCGAAGCGGGCGGCGTCATCACCCAGACAGACGGCTCCCCCCTCACCTTCGAGCATCCCTGCTCCGTCCTCGCCGCCAATCCCGCCTGCCACGCCGCGGCGATGGGGATGGTGTGATTCGAATCACGCAAAAAACCACCGGATCGAACCGGTGGCTTTTGTGTTTGAGAGGATCACTTTCACTTCTGGAGAGAATCGCGGATCTCGCGGAGGAGGAGGATCTCTTCGCTGGGTTCGGCGGGTTCTTCTTCCTTCGCCTCTTCCTCGGCAGCTGCTTCTTCTTCCTTCTGCATCTTGTCCTTCAGGCGGTTGATGCCGCGGACCACGGTGAAGATGCACAGCGCGACGATGATGAAGTTGATGATGGTCTGGATGAGCGCGCCGTAGCGGATCGCGACTTCGGCGGTCTCCTCGGTGGCTTCGGTCAGAACGACCTTCGCTTCGGAGAGGTCCACGCCTCCGAACAGCTTGCCGATCAGCGGGTTGATGATGTCGCCGACGAGGGAGTTCACGATGGCCGTGAACGCGCCGCCGACCACAACGCCGACCGCCATGTCCATGACGTTGCCGCGGGCGATGAACGTTTTGAATTCAGACCAGAACGACTTTTTTTCTGCCATAACAGCCTCCATGAATGATGATAAATTATTCGCCGGAGTTCCCGCCGTCCGCGGGGAGCACGACCTTCGAGACGTCGATCTTTCCGTGGATCCGCTCGTAATACTGGATGTTCGTGCGGATCAGATGCAGAAGGTGGTTGTTTTCGTCCCGTCCTTCCGCGGCGGCCACGGCGAGCATCTTTTTGTACAACTCCTCGTCGATGCGCACGGAAAAGGTGATTCTGTTCTTCTGAGCCATGGTTTTCCTCCGGTTTTTTCAGATTCATTATAACACAGTTTCGGGTCCTTGTCAATGACCGGGATGCAAGATCGGCGCATCGGGGGGCAAAAAAGTGAATATTTTACCACCCGAATTCCGCGTAGTGCTTGTCGACGAAGCCGTGGTTGTATTCCGGGCCGCCCGGGTAGTTCGCGCTCTTGAAGACGCTCGGCGGGAAGCCGTCCTTGATCATCTTCTCGACGCACACGGAGGTCACGCTCCACATGAGGAAGTCGGACGCCAGTCCGGAAGCGGCGGCGAAGCGGGGTTCGAGGCCCTCGACTTCGAGCATCGCCTCGGCTGCGGGCGCGCAGTTGTCGAGGGTGTAGGTGGCAAATTCATAGAGCTTTTTGCCGGAGGGATGGACGGGATCGACCGCCTGCGCGTAGCTCATGGAGGTCAGCGCGACGACGATCACGCCCTTTTCCACGGCGTCCCACGCGAGGTTGACGACCGGCAGCGTCCGCCCGGACACGGAGGAGACGAAGAGGACGTCGCCGGGCTTCAGCTCGGTCTTCCCTTCCTCGTAGTGCTGATAGAACGCGGGACCGCCGCCCCGGTTCAGAAGATCGTGCTCGATCATGTGGCAGATGGAGTTGAGGTACACCCGGCCGCCGTGCTCGATCGCGTCCGCCATCCGCTCGCCGATCGCGATCACGGCTTCCCGCTGGGTCGAGCGCGCCTTGTAGAGAAGGTCGAACGCCGCTTGCTGATAAGTGTCGAGTAACATGATGAAAATCCTTTCTCCGTTTCGGAATCCGGAAGGTTTTGATTTTGGATTACAAATAGAAAATGTTGTCCCGGTGCTCGTTCATCACCCGGCGGTTGTGTTCGTCGCCGCCGTCGATGTTCCCGCTCATGAAGACGGGAGGCGTCATGCCGGATTCCATGAGGAGCTCCGCGACCCGCGCGACCACCGCGTTCAGAATCGCCGCGCCGACGACGGTGGACGTAGACGCGACCTTCTGCGGAAAGCCTTCGATCTCCACCGACGCGTCGCCCCGGTCACCGTGGTTGTCGATCAGGATCGAGGCAAAGTCGTGCAGCTTCTTTCCCGAGGGATGCCGGGACGTGACCGTCGTCGCCGTGTTGAGGTTCGTGACGACGATGACCGTCATCCCCGCCTCCCGCGCCGCCTCGGCCATGTCGACCGTCACGGCGTTGCGCCCGGAGACCGAGTGGATGATGATGACGTCCCCGGGCTTCGTTTTGAGGTTGCCGAAGATGATCTTCCCGTAGCCGGGCATGCGCTCCATTTCGCTCGTCATGGTGGGCGGCGAGAGTTCGAGCATCATGCCGGGCGCGCGGACGGGATTGACGGTCACGAGGCCGCCCGTCCGGTAGAAGAGCTCGAGGGTGATGAGCCCGGCGTGGTTGCAGCCGAACGCGAAGACGGAATTCCCGCTCCGGTTCGCGCCGGCGATCGCTTGCGCCGCCTCTTCGATCGCGTCCGCTTCGTCGCGGAAGACCTCGGCCAGGATGTCATTCACCCGGCAAAAATAGCGCTGTGACGCTTTCATTCGCATTCCTCCTTCAGATCCGCGGGTTTCCGTACCCGAAGTCCGGCAAACTTCTCCCGCAGAAGATCGATCTTGTGTTCCGCTGTCTCCGGATCCTCCGCGAGCAGGCGGCTGATGACGGATCCGACGATGGGCTCGAAGTCCGGGAACCGGATCACGGCCTCCGGATGGACGGCGCGGACGCTGTCCCGGAAGGTCTCGAACATGCGGGCCGAGCCCTTCCACGCGCCGCCCGAGGCGATGATCGGACCGATCCACCTCCCGCCGCCGTTTCGGATCACGGCAAGCACCTGACGCGCCATCTCCACCCCGGCATCCGCGTAGACGGAGAGCGCCGCTTCATCGCCCATCGCCGCTGCCTTCTCCGTCAGATAGGTCACGGAAGCAATGAGGGAGCGGGCGTCCGGATTGCCGCTGACCTTGCCGATCATGTCGTAGAGGACCCCGAGATCCCACGCCTCCCGGATCAGCTCCGGCAGGACGGATTTCGGACCGCGCCCGTCCTCGGCGTAGATCGCCGCCTTCAAGGTGCGGAGCCCGATGTCATAGCCGCCGCCCTCGTCGCCGAGCGTCATGCCCCAGCCGCCGACGGTCTGGGTCCCGCCCGGCTGGATGAGGAAGGCGTCCGATCCCGTTCCGGCCTGCGCGACGATGCCCCAGCGGACCCCGGCCGACGCCAGCGCGACATGCCCCTCGCCCCAGTGGCGCACGGTCTTCACCGGACACTTCCGCCGGATCGCGTTCACGAGGTAATCCGCCGGCCCGACGATCGAGGCGTCGAAGGCTTCGATCTCCCCGATCCCGGAGGGGATCAGCTCGTCCGCCAGCGCGCGCACCTCCGCTTCGGCGACCTCCTGCGGCCGGAAGAGGAGGTTGGTGCCGCCCGATTTTGCCTGCGAGAGGATGTTGAATTCCTCGTCGTAGAGGATCGTGAGGAGCTTGGTGCCCCCGCCGTCCGCCGCGAGATAGACTTTTCCCGCCATCTGACACCTCCTGTCCCTTTTTTCGTGATTATACCAGAATCCGGCGCGGTTGTCAAGCCGTTTTTGGATGACTTATATAGAATCCTGTGCAGTCCCGGACGGGGGTGTCCGCGATTTCGGCATTTCCGACAGTTTCGGCGGGATCGGCAGAATAATAATCCACGGTTAAAAAATCGTCGGCGGTTGAATGCGGGCGGTTTTTATGTTATAATGGGTAAAATGCACACGAACAGGAAAGGAACCGCGACGCTTGAAACACGTAATCCGCTACGTCCGCCCCTTTTTCGGGAAGATGATGCTCGGCTTCACCTTCAAGTTCGGCGGGACGATCATGGACCTTTTCCTCCCGATGCTCCTCTCCGCGATCATCGACGACATCGTCCCGACCGGAAACCGGAGGAACATCTACCTCGCCGGACTCCTCATGCTCGTCTGCTCCGTTCTCGCCATCGCCGGAAACATCACCGCCAACCGCATGGCTGCCCGGGTCGCGCGGGACACCACCGAAAAGATCCGCAACGATCTCTTCGCCCGGATCTCGTACCTTTCGGCCCGCCAGCTCGACGCCTTCACCGTCCCCTCCCTCGAATCCCGACTGACCTCCGACACCTACAACATCCATCAGATGGTCGGCATGGTCCAGCGCCTCGGGGTCCGCGCGCCCTGCCTCCTCATCGGCGGGGTCGTCATCACCTTCCTGATGGAGCCCGTCCTCCCCCTCGTGCTCATCGCCGTCATGCCCTTCATCGCCGTCTCCGTCTCCCTCGTCACGAAGCGCGGCATCCCGCTCTTCAACGATCAGCAGGTCGCGACGGACGGCATGACCCGCGTCGTCCGCGAAAACGCGCAGGGCATCCGCATCATCAAGGCGCTCGGCAAGGAAAGCGCGGAACGGGACCGCTTCGACGACGCCAACCGCACCCTCAACCGGGCGGAAAAGCGCGCCGCGCTCAACATGGCCCTCTCCAGTCCCCTGATGAACCTCTTTCTCAACTTCGGACTTGTCGCCGTCATCTTCGTCGGCGCGCACCGGGTCAACGCCGGCCTGTCCGAGACCGGAAAGATCATCGCCTTCACCTCGTACTTCACGATCATCCTCAACGCGGTCATGAGCGTCACCCGCATCTTCATCATGTCCTCCCGCGGGATCGCCTCCGCCAACCGCATCGGCGAGGTCCTCGACACCCCGATGGACATGGAGCCGGATGCCGCCTATGACGCGCCTGCCGCCTCCGGTTCCCCGAAGATCGAATTCGATCACGTCACATTTTCCTACAACGGCGTCAAGCCCGACGTCGAGGACATCTCGTTCACGCTCATGCCCGGGCAGACCCTCGGGATCATCGGTCCCACCGGCGCGGGCAAGACCACGATCATCGCCCTCCTGATGCGGCAGTACGACGTCGACGCCGGCGCGATCCGCATCGACGGGCGGGACGTGCGCTCGATGCCGCGGGACGAGATTTCGAAGAAATTCGGCGCGGCGTTCCAGAACGACTTTCTCTTCGCCGACACGATCCGCACGAACATCGACTTCGGCCGCGGGCTCAGCGACGAAGAACTGCTCCGGGCCGCGGAATACGCGCAGGCGTCCCCCGTGCTCGAGGAAAACGGCGGCCTCGACTTCGAGCTCGCGATCAAAGGCGCGAACCTCTCCGGCGGCCAGAAGCAGCGTGTGATCCTCAGCCGCGCGCTCGCCGGGGATCCCGAGATCCTCGTCCTCGACGACAGCTCCTCCGCGCTCGACTACGCGACCGACGCCCGCCTCCGCCTCGCCCTCCGCGAGCATTTCAGCGGGAAGACCACCAACGTCATCGTCGCGCAGCGGATCTCCTCGATCCTTCACAGCGACCTCATCCTCGTGATGGAGGACGGGCATGTCACCGGACGCGGGACGCACGCCGAACTGCTCCGGACCTGCCCGCTGTACCGCGAGATCAGCGATTCGCAGATGGGGGGTGCGCTTCTTGAATAGAGGACCGAAAGTGGCCCGGCCCGAGGACGTCGTCGTCGGGAACGTGTCCAAGAAAAAGCTCAAAGTGCTCCTGCGTCTCGGAAAATACATGTTCCAGTTCCGCTGGGGCTATCTCGCCGCCCTCGCCCTCTCCGTGCTCTCGAATCTCCTTTCCCTCATCGGGCCGAAGCTCTCCGGCCGCGCGATCGACGCCATCGGGATCCGGGCGGGCTCCGTGGACTTCGACGCGGTCATCCGATACTGCGTCCTGATGCTCGCGGCCTACGCCGTCTCGTCCGTCATGGCCTACTGTCTCCAGATCGTGATGATTAACCTCTCCCGCGGCATCGTGCGCCGGATGCGGGAGGACATCTTCGCGAAGCTGATGAAGATGAAGGTCAGCTACTTCCACGTCACCCAGACCGGCGACATCATCTCCCGCATCTCCTACGACATCGACACCATCAACGCGACGCTCTCGACGGACCTCGTGCAGATCGCGTCCTCGGTCGTGACAGTCGTAGGCTCGCTCGTCATGATGATCTCGATCTCCCCGCGTCTCTGCCTCGTCTTTGCCGTCACGGTCCCCCTTTCCATCCTCACGACGACGAAGATGGCCAACCTCTTCCGGCCCCTCTTCCGCGCGCGCTCCGGTAAGCTCGGCGAGCTCAACGGCTACGCGGAGGAATGCCTCTCCGGGCAGAAGACGGTCCGCGCCTATTCCGAGGAGCCCGTCATGATCGAGCGCTTCGCCGGGCGGAACCGGATCGCCGCCGACGCCTATTTCAAGGCGGACTACTACGGCACGATGGTCGGCCCGACGGTCAACTTCATCAACAACATCTCCCTCGCCCTCGTGTCCGTCTTCGGTTCCCTGCTCTTCCTCTCGGGCGGCATTTCGATCGGGGACGTCTCCTCGTTCGTGCTCTATTCCCGCAAATTCAGCGGCCCGATCAACGAAGCGGCGAACATCATCAACGAGCTCCAGTCGGCGGCTGCCGCGGCGGAGCGTGTCTTCCGGCTCCTCGATGAGGCGGAGGAGGACCCCGACATCCCGGACGCCTTCGTCTTCGGCTGGGAGCATCCCGTCGCCGGCCGGGTCGACGTCGAATCCGTCAATTTCGGCTATACGCCTCTGCGCCGGGTCATCCACGATCTCACCCTGCACGTGAAGCCGGGCATGACCGCGGCGATCGTCGGACCGACGGGGGCGGGCAAAACGACGATCATCAGTCTGCTCATGCGCTTCTACGATCCGGATACCGGCGGGATCCTCCTCGACGGGCAGAACATCGCCGAAGCTAACCGGTCGTCCGTCCGCCGCAGCTACACGATGGTCCTGCAGGACACGTGGCTCTTCAGCGGCACCATCGCCGACAACATCGCCTACGGGTCTCCGCGTCCGGTGAGCCGGGAGGAGATCGAAGCCGCCGCGCGTGCCGCCGGGATCGACTCGTTCATCCGCGGTCTCCCGGACAGCTACGACACCGTTCTCACGGACGAGGGCGTCAACATCTCGAAGGGGCAGAAGCAGCTCCTCACGATCGCGCGTGCCATGATCTCCGACGCGCCGGTGCTGATCCTCGACGAGGCGACGTCGAACGTCGACAGCATGACGGAGATGCGCATCCAGTCCGCGATGACCGACCTGATGGCGAACCGCACCTCGTTCGTCATCGCCCACCGTCTCTCAACCGTGCGCTCCGCCGACGTGATCTTCGTTCTGAAGGACGGCCGCGTGATCGAGCACGGCACCCACGACGAGCTGATGGCTGCCGGAGGCTTCTATTACAGCCTCCACAGCGCGCAGTTCGTGAATTGAAGCTTTCCGCGAAAAAAGGCTGCACGGCGCAGCCTTTTTTGTCTGTCGGGAACATCATAGCCGGTGGAGGAGCTGTCCGATCCCGAAGGAGAGTGCATTCGCCGCGGCGGTGAGGAAAAAGAGCTTTCCCGATCCGCCGAATGCGAGGGCGTAGATTCCGAACTCCGAGAGGACGACAAGCGCCTCCGCCGCGAGGATCACCGGGATCCGGTACGGCAGAAACAGCATCAGCGAGAGATTCAGCGTCAGATTCGTCACGACGTTCGAAAGGAACGTGACGGCGATCTCGTCCCTTCTCCGGTACCCGAAAAGCGCGAGAAAAGGAACCTCGATGAGGACCGTGAGCGCGCAGGCGAGGAAAATGCTCATTTCCGCCGCCGCTTCACGAGAAACCAGACGAGCAGCGCGGCGGCGACGAGGATCACCCCGATCACCGCCCACACGATGCCGTTCAGCTGCGTGTCCCGGACCATCCCCTGATAGAGATCCTCTTCGCCGGGGAGCGCGGCGTCGGCAAAAACGGGAACGGACAGCGCCAGCGCGAAGAGCCATGCGCCGAGGCGGAACAGAAGACGTTTCATATCGCGTTCAGACTCCTTTCTTCGGGTCGTCATTTCCGGTGTTTTCTCACGAGGAACCATACGAGAAGCGCCGCCGCGACGAGGATCACGGCGATCACGATCCACGGGATGATGCTCGTGCGGAATTCGTACACGAGGAGCTCGCCGGGGCTCAGAGCGACGTCGGCGAAGGCGGGCAGCGCAAGCACAGCCGAAAGCACGGCGGTGAGGATGACGGCAAATATGCGTTTCATGACGGGACTCCTTTCATCGGTCACTCACTTCCGGCGGAAGCGGACTACGAGGAACCACACGAGAAGCGCCGCGGCGATGATGATCACGGCGATCGCGAGCCACGGGACGCTGCTCTGCCGGAACTCTTCCTGATGGACATGGACCAGTTCCTCCTCCAGGACTTCGTCGGCAAAGGCGGGCAGCGCGAGAGCCGCAAGAAGGAGAGCGGCAAGCAGGAGGGCAAGGATGCGTTTCATCGGTTCATGCTCCTTTCTTCGGTGTGCGGCGGCGCACGATCAGCCAAACGAGCAGGGCGGCGGCGAGGACGGCAGCGCAGACGATCAGCACGACGGCAAGCGGAGAATTGGAATTCTGCCCGGCGGAATCCTCTTCGGTCACGCCGTCGTCATTCTGCGCGTCGGGCGCCGTCTCGTCGAGGAGGAGCGGGACGGTTTCGTCCGGGAGGGTCTCGAGGTCCTCCGGCGGCTCCCAGATGATATCCGCCGCGGCGGGAAGGATCAGAAGCGCGGCGCAGAGGAGGGCAAACAGGACGGTCAGGTATGTTTTCATGCGGCATTCTCCTTTTCCGGGAGAAGAAGCTCTTCCCCCTGTCGGATGGTTTTGGAAGCGTAAAGGATCGCGCCGAGGCCGAAGAGGAAGGACGCGAGCGTCAGGGCGGTGGCTGCCGAGCCGGTCAGGGGGATGAGCAGTCCGGCGATGGTCCCGGGCCACAAGGCGGACGCGGCGAGGCCGAACGCGAAACCGGGGGAATCCGGCATCGCGCGGTACAGGAGCCAGAGCGTGATCGGCATCGTGAGGTTGAGGGCGAACTGTCCGGCGAGGGACGGGATCATCCACGGCGCGCAGAACGCGATGAGCAGAGCGGCGGCCGGGACGGACAGAAGCGCGGATTTCGAGGGGCCGAGCCGGTCGCAGACGAATCCGCCCGCCGTCTTTCCCGCCCAGACCGCGAAGGTCAGAAGCAAAGCCGTCACCGCTCCGGTCTTCCACGGGAACGACACGACCGAACCGCCCACCGCGCGCACCGCCACGGCGAGGGTCAAAAGGATCACGGACAAAAGCGGCGTCTTCACGGGGACGGATCGTCCGGCGGGGATCCCGCTCTCATCGGGCGCGCGCGCTGCCGTTCGTCGGGAGACGATCACGAGCAGGAGTGCCGTGACGGCGGCGAGAACGGCGAAGCAGATCCCCCATCCCGGAAAGAGCGTGCCGAGCGCCAATCCGACGGCGCCGGGAGCGACGAACACGCCGAGGGGACCCGCACGCCCGCCGCTGTTTTCAAGCGTCCTCGCACCGCCGGCGACGTGAAAGACGCTGTTGCCGCATCCGATGACGACGATCCGCCAAAGGGGCGGCAGGGGCAGGACGCATCCCAGCGCCGTGACGAGGAGCGAGATCGGCGCCGCGAGGTCATGACGCCGGATCCGGTCCGCCGCGAGCCCGACGAAACACTGCGTGGAAAAGGCGAGCGTGTTGTAGAGAAGGATCAGGTACAGGAACGCCTCCGCATCGTGCACGGGTCCGAAAATCGTCGCCGCGCACAGAGCGTCCACGAGCAGATGCGAAAAGACGTCGAAGAAGAGGAGCATGGGAACCTCCGCAGGACGGATCAGGATGTTCTGCCCTTATCATACCACACTCCGCGGGGTTTTGCAAGCGTCTTTCGGATGCTCTCGGCCGGAGGAACCGGATTTTTTCGCGATTTTTCGGGCAGGAGGCGCGCGTCCTTTTCATTTCATCGTTCATCCATGAAATGTCAGACAATTGTTCACATTTATGTGCTATACTGCCCGACAGAGCCGGGCCCTCCGGCGCATCGAACTTGGATTTGGACAGATATTCGGGAGGTTCTTATGACATTTGATTTCGACACCCCCGTCAACCGCCGCGGGACCGATTCCGCCAAGTGGAACGTCGGGCCGACGGAGCTCCCCATGTGGGTGGCGGACATGGATTTCAGGACCGCGCCCGCCGTGGAGAAGGCGATCCTCGACCGCGCGTCCGAAGGCGTCTTCGGCTACACGACCTTCCCCGACGCATGGTACGGCGCCTACATCCGCTGGTGGCGGGAGCGGCACGACTTCGCGATCGAGCGGGAGTGGCTCGGATTCGCCGTCGGCGTGATCCCCGCGCTCTCGACCGCCGTCCGCGTGCTCTCGGAGCCCGGTGACCGCGTCGTGATGCTCACCCCGATCTACAGCGCATTCCCCGCCATCGTCGAGGGGAACGGCCGAAAGACCGCCGAGGTCCCCATGCTTCGTTCTTCCGAGAGCGGACGTCCGGTCTATTCCATCGACTGGGACGCACTGGAAGACGCCCTCCGCGCCGAACACACGCCGCTTCTCATCTTCTGCAATCCCCAGAATCCGACCGGGCAGCTCTGGGACCGCCGGACCATGGCGAGGATCGGGGAGATGTGCAGCGCGCACGGCGTGACGGTGCTCTCGGACGAGATCCACAGCGACATCGCGATGCCCGGAAAACGCTGTCTTCCCTTTGCCGCCGCCAGCGAAAACAATCTCGCCGTCACCGCGACCTTCCTCTCCCCGACGAAGGCCTTCAACCTCATGGGGCTGAAAACCGCCGCCGTATGCGCCGCCGAGCCCGAACTGCGCGGAAAGATCCTCTCCGCCCTCGGCGATCTCGCGGGAGCGAACGTCTTTGCCGCGCCTGCCGCCGTCGCCGCCTTCACCGAGGGAGGCGAATGGCTCGACGCCGTATGCGATTACATCTTCCAAAACAAAGCCCGCGTCGATCGCTTCCTCGCGGAACAGCTTCCCGAGATCGCATCCACGCCCTCCGAGGCGACCTATCTGATGTGGCTCGACATCGGGAAGATCACCGACGACAGCGGAAAATTCCACGAATACCTTCGCCGGGAGACCGGGCTGTACGTCTGCCCCGGCACCTGGTACCGCGGCGACGGCGCGCATTTCCTCCGCCTCAACGCCGCCTGCCCGCGCCCGCTCCTCGAAGACGGACTGGACCGATTGAGGACCGGCGTGAAGAAATACGAAGCGGAACAGGGGATCCGCGTATGAAACGAAGCATTTCCCTGACGCTCCTCGTCCTGCTCTTCCTCGTATCGAGCTGCGCCTCTTCCCCGCCCCCGGACGCCGACTTGCCCGCAGAAACTTCCGCACCCGCCGATTCGCAAAAGATCGTGCTTGCCCGGGACGGGGAGACGGATTTCGTGATGATCTGCGACCTCGGCGTCGACGACGCGGTCCGCGCGGACTACAACCGCATCCGCGACGCGTTCCGGGACCGCTGGGGAGCCGAGCTTCCCGTCGTCGACTGCGGCATCCGGGACGAGCACGACTGCGAGATCATCGTCGCGGCGCGGAACCGTCCGGAATGCGCGGCCCTCATGAAGGAACTCTCGCAGGGAGACTACGCCGTCTCCGTTCTGCACGATCCCGACGCCGGGAAAACGAAAATCCTGATTGCCTACAAAGGAGGCTTTGCCAGAATGTGCGCTGTGGAAACCTTTCTCGATGCTTTTGACGGAAAGACCGCCGTCCCCGAAACCCTCGATCTCCGCGGACACGCGGGCGACTGCATCGTCGAATCGACGATCCGGCAGCTCCGCGACCCCTGCATCCTCGCGGAGGACGGGACGTATTACGCTTACGGGACCGGGTGGCACTGCTATCGGAACACAAGCGGCTCGCTCACCGGACCGTGGACCGATCTCGGCGTCGTCGTCGACGTGCCCGAACACGCCGTGGGATGCCACTGGGCGCCCGAGGTACACCGGTACAACGGAAAATACTATATGTTCACCACCTATCTGTCGGATGAGAACAACCACCGCGGCTGCGTGATCCTCATCTCCGACACGCCGGAAGGACCTTTCCGGGAGATCACGAACGGGCACGTCACCCCGAAGACGTGGGACGCGATCGACGGGACCTTTTACGTCGGCCCGGACGGACGGCCGTGGATGGTCTTCGTGCACGAATGGCCCTCCACGGACGACGGCGTCGGGCGGATGGCGGCGGCAAAGCTCTCGGACGACCTCACGCATTTCGTCTCCGAGCCCGTCGAGCTCTTCCGCGCGGACGACGCGAAATGGGCGAAGAACGGCGTCACGGACGGCTGCTGGATGTACCGGACCGCGGACGGCCAGCTCCTCATGCTCTGGTCGAACTGGGACAGCGCGGGCTACTGCGTCGGGATCGCCCGAAGTGCCGGCGGCGCGGTGGAAGGCCCCTGGACGCAGGACGAGCGGCTCCTCTACTCGAAATCGATGACCGGGACCTACGACGGCGGCCACGGCATGCTCTTCACCGCGCTCGACGGGAAAATGTACCTCTCGATCCACTCGCCGAACAGCCCCGCGGGAGACCGCATGGAGGTGCCGATCTTCGTTCCCGTGCGGGAGGAAAACGGCACGCTCGTATGGGATCTCCGGACCGGAGGCTAATGATATGAAACTCCTCTTTCAGGGCGATTCCATCACCGACGGGAACCGCTACAAGGACAAGGCGTCCCGCTGGGACAAGAACCATCAGATCGGGCACTCGTGGGCGTACGTCGTCACGGGCGCGCTCACCTGCCGGCATCCCGGGAAGTACGAATGCGTCAACCGCGGCGTCTCGGGGAATACGGTGAAGGACCTCATGCTCCGGTGGCAGGAGGATGCTCTCGACGAGCGCCCGGACGTGATGCTGCTCCTCATCGGCGTCAACGACTGCTCCGCGATCGCGGACGGAAGGATGCGGCCGGAGGAATACGGGACGGTCTACCGCTCACTTCTGCGCCGGGTCGGAGAGGTCTCGCCCGACGTTCGGTTCATCCTGCTCGAACCGTTCCTGATCACCGACGATCCCCGGCGCACGGCGATCTTCACGGACCTTTGCCGCACCGTCCGGGAGATCGCGGAGGAGACGGATTCCCTCTTCATCCCCCTGCAGGACGATTTCGTCCGGTTCGCCCGGCACGACGGCAGGGATCTCTGGCTCTGGGACGGCGTGCATCCGACCGAGGCCGGACACTACCACATCGCCGAAAAGGTCCTCGCGGCGGGAGGGCAAATCTTCGGCACGGAGGCGACATGATCCGAAACATCGTATTCGATATGGGCGAGGTGCTCTATCACTTCTATCCGACGGAAGCCCTCGCCGCCCTGGTACCGGAAGACCGCCGCATCATCGAGGGTGCGATCTTCCGCCACCCCGACTGGATCCTGCAGGACCGCGGCGACGTCACCGAAGCGGAGCTCACGGAACGTGTCCGCGCGCGGGTGCCCGAGAGGCTGCGGGAGACGGCGGAGCAGTTTGTCCGCTGGTACGAGCTGACTTCCCCGGTCGAGGGAATGGATTCTCTCGCGGGCGAGCTCGCGGCGGCGGGTTATCCGCTCTATCTGCTTTCAAACGCCGGGGAGGCCTTTCACCGCTTCCGCGTCCGCATCCCCGCGCTGCGGTTCGTGAGGGGCGAATTCGTCTCGGCGGACTATCACCTGCTGAAGCCGGATCCGGAGATCTACGCAAAGTTTGCCGAGGTCTTCGGCCTTTGCCCGGAGGAATGCCTCTTCATCGACGACTGGCCGCCGAACATCGAAGCCGCGAAGGCATGCGGCTGGGACGGCATCGTCTTTGGCGGGGTCGACGATCTGCGCCGGGAGCTCGCGAAACGGGGGATCCTCTGAAACCGGCAGGAAGCGATCCGAAGCCTCATCGGCTGCTTTTTCCGCGCCCCTTCCCGCTTCCAACAAAGTTTTGTCATTCTGATTGTATAAAAGGAGAATAATCCATGTCCTGCACCACCGTTCTGGTCGGAAAGAACGCATCGAACGACCGCTCCACCATGATCGCCCGCACCGACGACGGCTTCTTCGACGTCAAGAAGATGATCGTCGTCGAGCCGAAGGATCAGCCGAAGAAATACAAGACTGTCCTCTCACACCTCGAAATCGAACTGCCCGGCGATCCCCTGCGGTACACCGCCTGCCCGAGCGTCGACCCGAAAAACGGGATCTGGGCGGCGACAGGCATCAACGCGGCGAACGTCGGCATGACCGCAACGGAGACCATCACCTCGAATCCGCGCGTACTGGCCGCCGATCCGCTCGTCAGCTTCCAAAAAGCCGCGAACCGCCGCGGGAAGGATACCCCCGGCGGCATCGGCGAGGAGGATATCGTCGTCCTCGTGCTGCCCTACATCCGCTCCGCGCGCGAGGGCGTCCTCCGGCTGGCATCCCTGCTCGAGCGATACGGCACCTACGAATCGAACGGCATCGCCTTCAACGACGAGAACGAGGTCTGGTGGCTCGAGACGATCGGCGGCCATCACTGGATGGCACGGCGCGTTCCGGACGACGTCTGCGTGCTCGCGCCGAATCAGTTCGGCATGGACGCCTTCGATCTCGACGACGCCTTCGGCGAAAAGAAGGCGCACCTCTGCTCCGCCGACCTGAGGGAATTCATCGCGGAGAACCGCCTCGACCTCAATCAGGGCGGAAAATTCAACCCCCGCGACGTCTTCGGCTCGCACACGGATATGGATCACATCTACAACACGCCCCGCGCGTGGTTCATGGGACGGTATCTGACGCCGCACACCTACCGCTGGGACGGGGAGGGCGCGGATTTCACGCCGGAGTCCGACAACATCCCGTGGTGCGTCGTCCCGGAGCGCAGGATCGCCGTGGAAGACGTGAAGTACATGCTCTCCTCCCACTATCAGGGGACGCCCTACAATCCCTATACGAGCATCGATACCGGACGGCGCGGCATGTACCGCTCGATCGGCATCAACCGCACGGGCGTCACCTCCGTCTGCCAGATCCGCCCGGACGTCCCGGAGGCGATCCGCGGGCTCGAATGGATCTGCTTCGGCTCCACCGTCTTCGACGCGCTC
>JAEEGL010472641.1_pt1 | contig 16446 bp, 14 predicted proteins | sample 9134231 | NCBI WGS metagenome assembly JAEEGL01 (sample SAMN16246548, study PRJNA631951) | gut metagenome | biome: gut microbiome; feature: rumen; material: fiber-attached | host: Bos | place: Iran: Karaj | collected 2018-10
ATGAGACGGCTCGTCTCAAAATCCTTGGACACGGCTCTCATCGCCATGCCCACCTTAGTATGGTTAATAAGCTGTGTAAGAGCGAACACAAGAAGGAGTACAAGGAACGGAGTTATGATAACAACCCACTTTGTCTGTGTTCCCGCAACTCCTATCGTGCTCGATAAAAAGGGGATCTCCGGATATGTCATCGGCTGTCCTCCGGTAACATATGTTGCCGTGTTCTGCAAAAGATAACTGACTCCTATCGCCGATATCATTACCGACATCCTCGGTGCGCTTCGAAGGGGCTTATATGCCGCACGCTCGATCGTAAAGCCGAGAATGACCGTCATTATTATAAGGAGCGGGATGGATAACGTGACCGGAAGTGTGGCCGTAAAATAGATACCCATCAGTCCCGCGACCATGAACACATCGCCGTGAGCGAAGTTTATGAGTCGCAGTATCCCGTATACAAGTGTATATCCTATCGCTATCAGTGCGTACTGCCCGCAGACCGAAACACCGGAGAGCAATACGGAAATGACATATTCCATAAGATCTGTCCTTTAACTGTAAATATTATTTGCTGGCGGAACCTGTCTGGACCTTCTCAAATGCCCATGTTCCCGAAGCCGTGTCGGCTGTCTTGATGTAAGCGGTATCTCTTACGGCATCACCGATCTGATCGAATGCTATGGAACCCGAAACACCGTCATACTTAACGCCGGGGATGGCTGCCTTGATAGCACCCTTGTCGCCCGAGCCTGCTGCCTTGATAGCCTCAAGTGCAACATAGTAAGCATCGTATCCCATTGCCGTAACCGCTGAGATCGTATCGTTTCCGCCGTTTGCCGTAAGTGCATCCGAATTGCTGTTGATGTAATCCTTGATACCCTTATCAAACTTGTCAGAACCACCCTCCTGATAGAATGTTGAAACGAAGAGCTGGAGGTTCGTACCCTTTGTTGCCTCAAGTACCATGTTGTCATCAAGTGTATCGGAGCCGAGGAACGGGATGCCGATATCAAGTGATGCTGCCTGCTCCATTATCTGCTTTGCATAAGCGATGGAAACGGGTGTGAAGATAACGTCAGCACCTTCGCTCTTTGCCTTGTTCAGATATGAAGTAAAGTCAGAGTTGTTGGTCGGGAATGAGTCAGTAATGACCTCACCGCCTGCTGCTTCAAATACCTGCTTGAAGAATACGCACAGACCCTGGTCGTACTCGTTTCCGTTCTCACCGAGGCAGTATGCTTTCTTTGCGGAAAACTTCTCCATTGCGAAGTTTGCAAGAACGTCTGCCTGGAAGTTATCAAGGAAACAAATTCTGAAGTAGTAGTCGTTACCTGCCGTAACGTTGGGGTTCGTACATGTAACACCGATAGCTGCAAGTCCTGCCTCTTCAAACTTGGGACCGCCTGCCATCGATACACCCGATCCGTATGATCCGAGAACAAGTGAAACGTCCTTTCCGACAAGCTCTGAAGCTGCCGAAGGAGCCTTGTCTGCCGATGAACCGTTATCAGCCATTACAAGCTCAACATTGTATGTCTTGCCTCCGACCTCAACTGTCGGAGTCTCGGAATTGGCATACTGCATACCGAGGATCTCCTTCTTACCGCCCGATGCCGAATCACCTGTTGAAGGCTCGAAAACACCGATCTTGATCGTGTCGCCTGCCGCAGATCCTGCTGCACCTGCTGCTCCGCCGCATGCGGTAAGGGAAGCTGCCATGACTGCTGCCATGATAAGAGAAACTGTCTTTTTCATAATCTTCCTCCTTAAAAAATTAAAAAACACTATGAAATTATAATTGTTTTTGGGGTACTCGTCAAGAAAATCGGGGCTTTAAAGGCTTATCGGAAGCATGCCGTCACGGGCTGACTCTCTCGATCGTGTAAGAATTGGCATAAGAGTCGACAACATTCTTTTTGACCCTTGCGGAATAATATGAAACGGACAGAAGCTGAGGAGATGAAAAATCATATGAATAGCTGCCGTCGCTGTGTTTTATTATGTCGGAAAAACGCACCGCACCGTATGCCGTGCACGCTACACCGTCCGCCTGGGACAGCTTTACGTCGTATATAATATCAAGATCGTTGTAGGCAAGACCCAGTTCACCGGCTTTCTCCGGAAATACGGCCTTGAAATACGAACTGACATAATTGGGGCTTCCATATGCAAATGTCGCTTTCTTGTTCACATATACGGGAACAAGGTTCGCTTCGCAGAAAATCCTCACACCGTATTCATTGGCATCAACAAAGGCCCTTTTTCCCGCCTCTATCGCCTCTTTTATTATATTCGACGGAAGATCGGATGATCTGCTGATATACTCGGAATCCGCCGTAACAACATAATCGCGGATACAATCTTCATCGGCCGCATCAACGATATAACCGGTCTCACGGCACATGTCATCTGTATACTTTGCATGTATCCTGACGATATCGCCCTCCGAGTAATACTCTTTTGCATCGACTATCTCAAAGATCATTTTCGAAACAAGCGGCTGCGTACTCGTGTTCTGAAGAGCCACAGTCACCGCCGGTGAAATACCTGCAAAAGAAACATTAAGCGACCCGAACACTTCATCAAGGGATAACTTCGTCACGTTCAGAAGACCATCTACCGTCTTCTCGCCGCTCGTACTGTTTATGTCTATCTTCAGTTTTTTGGCAAGGGTTTCATCACATGAGCCGAGTACCGGGATGATATCCCCGTTCTTGAGCTCGGTGCTTCTCGGAAGTGAAAAAGAAAGGCTCTGACGGAACTTCGCATAATCCCCGTCTTCGATATCCTCTGTTGAAAACCAGGCGTCCTCGTGCTCTTTCTTGACCGAAGCCATGAGTTCATCAACAGCAGCATCATCGATCGTGACCGTTGCGATACCGTCTTCGTTGAATCCCTCAAACTCCACCTTTGCAAGATTTGTAAGATCGATCGTCTCGTAGGCAAGTGCCAGAGTAGCCCGAAGCACTATGAAACCGCACAGGATAAAAGCCATGACGAATATGGACACCATCACATTTCTGCGACGCCGCCTAGCTGCTGCTCTTAATCTTCTGTTTCTTCTTAAGTTCTTCTGCATTAACCCTTACTGCTTCCGTGATCGTATCTCCCGCCAGCATACGTGCGAGTTCTTCGACCGATCCTTCATATGTCAGTTTTGTAACGTTTGTTGACGTATGTTTTCCGTCAGACGATTTTTCTATAAGAAAATGCGTATCGGCATGACTGGCAATCTGCGGCAGATGCGTTACCGCAATGACCTGATGATCCTTTGCGATCTCGCTCATCCTGTCGGCAACGAGCTGAGCCGTCTTTCCGCTTATGCCTGTATCTATCTCATCAAATATGAGCGTTCCAATATTGTCGCGCTTTGCGAGCACGGATTTGAGTGCGAGCATAATCCTCGACAGTTCTCCGCCCGACACAATACTTGTGAGGGGTTTCAGTTCCTCCCCGGGATTGAGGGAAATGAGAAATTCAACATCATCAATACCGTCCCTCGTGACATTTTCCGGGTCGGAGTTTATCGCTATCTCAAACCTCGCATCGAGAAAGTTGAGGTTGTTGAGAGCTGCAACGATCTCACCCCTGAGGACAGCCGCCTCCCTGCGCCTCATTTCGGACACATGGGTACAAACCTGAGATAGTTTACCATAAATATCTTTTTTATGTAACCCCAAATTTTCAAGATACGAGTCAAAATCCGACATCTTCGCGATCTTATCGGATTCTTCGGCCATTCTTTCACGTATCTTTTCAATGCTCTGACCATATTTCATCTTCAGGCTGTTTATAAGATCCAGCCTGGAATTCACCCTTTCAAAATCTTCGGGTGAATACTCGAGAGTCTCCTCATAAGATGCTATATCCCTGACTGTTCCCGAAAGGATATCTTCTACGGAAAGGAGCTGTTCATAGAAAGGCTGTGCTTTAGGATCAAGCTCCGCTGCCTGTTTAAGTTCGGATACCGCACGGCTTACCATGGAAGATGCACCCTGCTGATCGGACGAGAGCATCGAAAACACTCCCCCGAGTATCTCGGCGATCCTTAGGGAATTGTTCATCCTGGAAAACTCTTCCTCAAGCTGTTCATCCTCTTTGTCCCTGATATCGGCGGATTCTATTTCATTTACGACAAATCTCGAATAATCAAGGTCTCCGGCTACAGATCCTTTTGAGACAAGCGCCTTCTCGTATTCCTCGAAAACGGCTTTATATTCATCGTAAAGCTCTTCAAGTTTACATAACTCTTCATCAAACTCATCCCCGCAGAAACTGTCGAGCATGATCCTGTGATTCTTTTTATAAAGAAGCGACTGATGTTCATGCTGTCCGTGAATGTCTATGAGAAGCTCGGATATCTGCCTGAGTGTAGCTGCCGTGACTGTTTCTCCGTTAACCTTGCAACTTGATTTTCCGTTTACGATCCTGCGTTGAAGGATGATCTGACCTTCGTCTTCCTCGGTTAACATAACATCGAGCCGTTCAAGCTCATTCAGTATTGTTTTATCATCAACAAAAAATACCAGCTCGCAAAGTGCCGTATCGGCATCATCCCTGACAACATCTTTGGGCATCCTGGCGCCAAGCGCAAAATTGACCGCGTCGATGATTATGGATTTGCCGGCACCCGTCTCGCCGGTAAGGATATTGAGACCGTCTGTAAGATCGATCCGGGCATCATCTATGAGTGCTATGTTTTTGACGTGCAGACTATGAAGCATTACTCGCCTTCCTCAAGAAGTGTATTTATCGCGTCCATGACTTTTTTGACGTCTTCAGTCGAACGGATCGCGCACATTATTGTATCATCTCCGGCTATGCAGCCGGCCATCCCGGGGATCGAGAGGGCATCTATCGCGGCGGCGACCGCCATTGCCATTCCGGACACCGTTTTGATGACAAGAATGTTGGCCGCGGCCTCCATCGAAACAAAACCTGCCCGAAGTATCCCGACCAGCCTTCCCGCATCAAACGCTTCCTTTGCCGGCGACGGCGCATAGCACTGTCTCCCCGATGATGACGGTACTTTTCTGAGATTCAGCTGTTTGATATCTCTTGAGACGGTGGCCTGGGTAACGTTGAACCCTGCCTTGCCGAGAAGATGAGCAAGCTCCTCCTGCGTCTCGACTTCCTCCGCCAGTATTATCTCCATTATCTTCTGGTGTCTGTAATTCTTCATCTGTTCCCCTGATTGATCACCGGCTCAATACCTTGTGTTCATCTTCCTCGACAGTACTTCAAGAAAGCTTTCCTTGTTCAGTTTGATCAGTCTGATCGACGCCTCGGCCTTTCGGATAACAAGCTCATCCTCACTTGATAGCGTCTGATCCGAAATACCGTCAAAATAAACGCGCGTTACCCTTGTCTGTCTTCCCGCGGGTTTCATCATTTTTATAACGACCGTATCTGCCGCAGACAGAACAACCGAGCGGCTGACTACCTCAAGCGGGCATATCGGGGTCAGTACGATCATTGCCGAACCGGGCTCGACTATCGGACCTCCGGCTGACATATTGTATGCCGTGGACCCCGTCGGAGTCGCGACGATGATACCATCGGCACAGATCGTAGTCAGATACGTGCCGTTGACCTCGATGCAGAACTTTCCGACTCCCGAGTCGCTGGTTCTTGCCACTATATCATTCACTGCATAACAGCTGTCTTTTTTAATCCCTTCGATAACAGGTGTTCCTGAAAGCATCATCCTGTTTCCGATAGTGTAATCATCATTTATCAGTCTGTCGAGCGCGGGTGTTATTTTTTCTTTGTCGATCTCTGCAAGGTACCCGAGGTGTCCCAGATTGACACCTATCATCGGTATCTGCCTTGGTGCGAGTATGCCCGCCGACTGAATGAACGTACCATCCCCTCCGAGAACGAGTACGGCTTCGGTATCGTTATCAATCTCTCTTATTCTTTGTATCTCTTCGCTGTCAGGCTCACTGTCACGCTCTATCGCAACGTAGTCGCATGAGCAGCCGTGCTCTTTAAGATACCCCGTGATCTTTATCGCTATCTCGCTTCCTGTATCCCTGTCCTTGTTTGTTATGACAAAAAACTTATTCATACGTGACCTCTATATGCTTTCAAACGCACTTGCGACCGTATCTTTTACGATTCCCCTGAGTTCATCCGCTTTTGATACCCCGCCTTTTTCAAGAAGGAGCAGGTATTCAATATTACCCTCCGGTCCTCTTATCGGGGAAAATGTCAGCGCCTGCGGCGCAAGAGCGGCAGCCTCCGCAACACCCATGATCTTTGCAATGACCTCTTCGTGTACCTTCGGATCCCTTACAACGCCCTTCTTTCCGACCTGTTCGCGTCCCGCCTCAAACTGAGGCTTGATCAGGCACACCATCTTCGCGCTTTCGCGAAGAAGTACCGATGCGGGTGGAAGTATCTTATCAAGTGATATGAACGAAACATCCGCCGATGCAAAGTCTATCTCATCTTCGATGTTTTCTTTTGTGACATACCTGAAGTTCGTCTTCTCCATACAGACGACACGTTCATCGCTTCGAAGCTTCCAGTCAAGCTGCCCTCGACCCGAGTCTATCGCATATACCTTTGCCGCACCGTTTTGCAGCATACAGTCGGTAAACCCTCCTGTAGAACTGCCGATATCCATGCAGACATATCCGTCAAAGGAAAGCGAAAAATCATTTACTGCCTTTTCAAGCTTCAGTCCGCCGCGGCTGACATACCGGAGCGTTTCGCCTTTTATGACTATATCCTCCTCGGATACGTCGATGGCGGCTCCCGCTTTATCCTCGCGCTGTCCCCTGACGAAAACATTGCCGCTCATTATGACGGCCTTTGCCTTCTCTCTCGACGGTGCGAGTCCTCTTTGAACAAGCAGTACATCAAGCCTTTCTTTCATATCTTCTGATTATCTTCTCCACTATGCTGTCGCAGTCTATCCCGACCTCATGGGCAAGTATGTTAACGTTTCCGTGTTCAACGTAATCATCGGGAAGTGCGCATACGAGAAGATCGGTACCGGTTATACGGTTGACTCCCATATATTCCCTGACGTGCTCTCCGAATCCGCCGCTTTCGACATTTTCTTCCATCGTCACGATAAGATCATGCTGCTTGGCCAGATACGATATCATCTCTTCATCGATAGGTTTGACGAATCTTGCGTTAACAAGGGTAACGTGTTTGTTGTACTTATCCTTCAGGACATCCCTTACGCGCTCGGCCGTCTTGACCATGCTGCCTACAGCAAAAAGCGCAATGCCCGATTCTTCATATATCATCTCGCTCTGCCCGAGAATAACGGGCTTTCGGTATTCCTCAAGACCGTCGTACGCCAGACCTCTCGGATACCTTACGGCAATCGGCTTTTCGTATTTGACCGCGAACTTGAGCATGTCGGACAGTTCCCACTTATTCTTGGGTGCCATGACAGTCATGTTCGGAATGCTCGACAGGTACGACAGATCGAATATACCCTGATGCGTTTCACCGTCCGATCCGACTATCCCCGCACGGTCTATCGCAAAGATCACAGGCAGATCCTGGATGCACACATCGTGTATCATCTGATCATAGGCTCGTTGCAGGAACGACGAATATACCGCAACTATCGGAATATATCCTCCCGCAGCCAGTCCCGCCGCAAACGTTACCGCATGCTCCTCTGCGATACCCACATCAAAAAACCTTTCGGGGAACTTTCGTGAAAATCGTTTAAGGCCGGTACCGTCGGGCATTGCCGCCGTGATGGCACAGACTTTTTCGTTTCTCTCCCCGAGTTTTATAACAACGGTGGAAAAAACATCCGTGTAGTTTGCTTTTGTTCTGTTGACAGCCGGCAGTCCCGTCTCGATATCAAAAGGTTCCGCACCGTGGAATCTGGCCGGATGACGTTCCGCGGGAGCATAACCTTTTCCTTTGTGAGTCAGAACATGAACTATGACACACTTCGGATAACGTCTTGCCTCTTTGAACACCTTGACCATGGCTTTAATGTCATGTCCGTCCACGGGCCCGAGATAGGTGATCCCCATGTCTTCGAAGAACATTCCGGGAACTACAAGCTGTTTGAAACTACTCTTGTATTTCTTCAGTTTGTCAACTACGGCGACACCGCCGGGAAGCTTGTTAAGAGCATCCTCCAGTCCCATCTTGAAGTTCCTGTATGCATCCGCGGTACGGATGTCCTGCAGGTAGCTTGAGACGCCGCCGACATTCTCGGCGATCGACATGTTGTTATCGTTCAGAACTATGATGTAATTCGTCTTCAGATCCGCAGCGTTATTGAGCGCCTCATACGCCATTCCGCCTGTAAGTGCACCGTCACCTATGACCGCATAGACTCCGAAATCCTCGCCTGCAAGATCCCTTGCCTTTGCAAGTCCCAGTCCCGCCGAGATCGACGTTGATGAATGTCCCGTGTCAAAAGCATCACAGTTCGATTCACGTCTTTTCGGAAATCCGCTTATCCCTCCGAACTTTCGCAGCGAGTCAAACTCATCCTTCCTTCCGGTGAGTATCTTGTGCGTGTAGCTCTGATGACCCACATCCCAGACGATCTTATCCTTCGGAAGATCCGCTGCAAGATGCAGCGCCATCGTCAGTTCGACCGCGCCGAGATTGGAACCGAGGTGTCCGCCGTTCACACTGATCTTCTCTATGAGAAAATCCCTGATCTCCTGGGCAAGATCGTCAAGATCCCCCGCGCCTACATTCTTTATGTCATTTGTTTTGTTGATCGAATCAAGTATCATTCTGACAGTTCTTTAACCTTCTTTTCCACTTCGTCGATGACCTTCTGACATTCTGTCAGCACTTCCATTCCCTCCTTGTAGATCCCGAAAGACTCCTCGAGCGGAAGCGAATCATCCGACAGCTTTTCCATTATCTCATCAACCTTTGCAAAGTTCTCTTCAAGCGTCATGGTCAGTTCCTCTTCTCTACGGCGGTTGCCGTTGCATCTATATGACCGTCTTTCATGGTCAGCCTGATCGCATCCCCTGTCTTTACCATCGAGACATCGGTTACCCTGTTTCCGTTTTTATCGGTCACGGCGGCAAACCCGTGGGCTATCCTCTCAACCGGCGAGAGTGCTTTGTATTTTTCGATATATACGAGCAGCTTTGACTTTGACGATTCAAGTCTTTTCTTCATCAGTAAGTCAAGCTTCTGTGCCCTGTTCTTATACGACAGCCGCTGCTCTTTGATTTTCGCCGAAGGCGAGAGTGCTTCCAGCCTGAGCGATCGCTGCTTCATCTCGTGACGCCTTATGTCTATGTGCTTTTGCATCATACGCGACAACGTAGCGTAACACGAATCAACGTCCTTAACAAATTCCTCGAACGAAAAAACCGTCATCTCCGCGGCTGCCGACGGTGTCGGGGCATATGCATCGGCTACCATGTCCGTTATCGACCTGTCATCTCCGTGACCGACCGCCGACACGATCGGGATCGTGCAGTCAAACACCGCGTGTGCCAATGTCTCATCATTAAATGCCGACAGATCGTCATCGCTTCCCCCGCCGCGCCCGATTATTATAACATCGACGTTATCGTTGACGAGTGCATCTATTCCTTCGATAACGGATGCCGCAGCTCCGTCTCCCTGAACTTTTGCACTTCTTAACACTATCTCCACGCCGGGATTTCTTCTTGCGGCCACCTGTCTTATATCATGAATAACGCTTCCGGTTGCCGACGTTACAACACCGATCCTGAAAGAATATTTCGGTATAGGTATCTTATACTCTTCGGCAAACATTCCCATCTCGGAAAGTTTACCGATCAGCTTTAACAGTTCCTCGTGCTGCGCTCCCTCGCCTGAACGTTTTATCGTACCTGCTTTCAGCTGATACTCGCTCTTAGGCCCGTAATTATCGATGTATCCCGCAACCTCGACACTGTCCCCGTTCTTGATGTCAAAGGACACTTTTGAGGCATTTGTCTGATACATGACAACCTTGAGTATTTCTTTTTTGTCAATGAGTGAGAAATACAGATGACCTGAAGCGGCGCGCTTGAAATCGGTAACCTCTCCCGAAACGATAACCGAATGCAGGAAGATATCCTGCGTGAACATTTTTTTGATATAGGCATTGATCTGCCCGACGGTATATATATTCATTGATCGATCTGTTTGGCCAGTGTGGCGAGTATCCCGTTCACAAACGAACCCGACGATTCCTGACCGAACCGTTTGGACAGTTCAACGGCTTCATCGATGGCAACCCCTACGGGTATATCATCGTCACAGAGCATCTCGAATACCGCCAGACGAAGTATTGCAAGTTCGACCTTGCCAATCCTTGAAATACTCCATCCCTTTGCTGCGCCGGCGATCTTTTCGTCAAGCTGCGAAAGGTGCTCCGTGATCCGTTCAAATTTGTCGCGGATATATGCCGCATCATCTTCCGGGATATCCGAACCGCAGCTTTTCTGATCATCCTCCGGGCACGCATCTTCAAAATACAGCCTGACCTGATCCGGCATATCTTCGGGTGCGTTGAACTCGATCCGAAAGACCAGTTTAAATAAATGTTCCCTGATAAGTGATCTAGTCATCTGTTTCCCCGGTACATCTATTTGAGATCCACGCTTGCGATCCTGACGTTGATGTCGGAAACGTCCAGTCCCGTCATATTCTCGATCGATGTCCTGACACGCTCCTGAACGGCTTTGCCAACCTTGGGGAGTGAGAATCCGTATTTGACGGCGATAGCCATGTCAACCGAAACTATCCTGTCGCATACTTCCACGCGAAGATCCTTGGAGTAGTTCTTTATTCCGACGAAGTTCTTAAGCTCGTTGGGCTTTCCTTCTCCGAGAACATAAGAAACTCCCTCTATCTCACCTGCAGCGATCACGGCAATGTTTGCAACGACCTCATCCGAGATCCTGACATCACCGAGCACTTCATCACAAACAGCATAATTCTCTTCCATTGTTTTTCCTCCGGCTTGTTACTTTCAGTAAACGTAATAAATATTTTAACACAACGGGCACGATTTTCATAGTGAAATCATGATCAGGTTTCTCTCGGCAAATTCAACGTAACGCACGTTCGTCCTGCCCAGATATTCAAATATGTTCTGATCGTCAAAAAGATGTATCTTCAATGCCTTGAACACATCCGCAGATGCGGCCTTCAAAAACACGTGCGTCTCACCGGATGCATAGGCGGATTCAAATGCCCTGTAAAGCTGGTCGGGATCGATCTTTGTAAAGTATACCCCCTCGTGGTTGTAGTAGTTGTCCTCCATCGTGTTGCATTTGGGCATACGGACCACAGGCTCCGGATCATGGGTTCCGATAAGTTCGGCATCGTCAACAAGGAAAAACTCATAATTGATATCTATGTCAGAAGTCAGACTCCCGTCCGTGTTCATGAGAGTGATCGCGGCATCACCCCATGTCACGTCAACGTTATAGTACATCCCGTTGCATTTGACGATGTTCCAGACATGACCGCCCCATTCGGCATTCTGTGAATCCTTGAGTTCCTCGGCATCGGGCACACCGTTCCTTCCGCATGCCTTGCCATTAACAAGTGTACAGAATATTCCCATCCGGTTAAGAATAAGCTGCATCGCTTTCGTGTATCCCTGGCACACGGTCTTACCGTTGTCAACGACACTGAGGATGTTCTGGTTATTCTCCGAATCAAGAACGTACTCATTATTTCTGATGAGATAATCGTACACATATTTGATGGTTACAAAATCGCCCGCATCCCTTGGCGCATTATCGATCACTCTTTGGACGTAGTCATCAACCCTCTGTGATGCCGCCTGTGCCTTGTCCTTTGGCATCGTGTATGTTCCCGAGAATACGATCTTCTTCAGGACGTTCCCGTTCATGTATTTCCCGATTGAATAACCTTTTACGTAGAATATCTCAGGATGATCGACCATCACTGCGCGAAAAGCCAGATCGACTTCTTCCGTATCAAGGGTTGAAAGTTCGACCTTTTCAAGCATGTCGGAAAGGATCGCGTAGATCTCCATATAACATGTACGGCAGCTGTCATCGAGCTCACTGTATGCAAAATTGGAATCTTCGGAAAAAGAAAGATTGGAAGCGACCTCGGCAAGACTCCTCGCAGGAAGCGCATTTGAATCCTCATCCTCTGCTTCCGCAGCATCTATGACGTCTACGCTCGTCTCGTGAACATCACCGTTCTTATCGATCACCTGTATCGCTCCGGGTGTCGGCGAGGCTGTTATTTTATCTTTTTCGCCATTAATCACATCTGTGATTTTATTGCAGCCGGACAGCGCCGTTGCGGCGACCGCGATTAGGGTAACATATGCTATTATTGATTTCGGGACCTTACGGTCAGTTTTTGGAGAACTCTTCAAGTACAAGTCCTTCGTTCCTCTCTTCGGTCATCTTGATGCTCCAGCTGTTGATAAAGAGCAGGAGCGGCCTGTCTTTAAGGTCTGTGACCTTCTTCATGTCGCTCGTTCCGGTGATCTTTTCAACATCGATATCCCTGTTCGCTATCCATCTGATATGCTCATAGGGAAGCGTATCCATCCTTATCTCGACGTTGTATTCGTTCTCAAGTCTGTATTTGAGCACTTCGAACTGAAGCACTCCGACGACTCCGACTATTATCTCTTCAAGACCGGTGTTCAGTTCGTGGAATATCTGGATGGCACCTTCCTGTGCGATCTGCGTTATGCCTTTTACGAACTGCTTACGTTTCATCGTATCTATCTGACGGACCCTTGCAAAATGCTCGGGCGCGAACGTCGGGATACCTTCGTAGGCAAACTCTGCGCCGGGTGAACATACCGTATCTCCTATCGAGAAGATGCCCGGATCAAATACGCCTATGATGTCGCCCGCATAAGCCTCGTCAACGATATGTCTCTCACTTGCCATCATCTGCTGTGGCTGTGACAGACGCATGACTTTCTCTCCCTGTACGTGAAGAACTTCCATTCCCGCATTAAACTTTCCCGAACATATCCTCATGAAAGCGATCCTGTCGCGGTGAGCCTTGTTCATGTTCGCCTGTATCTTAAATACGAATGCGGAAAAATCATCCGACAAAGGATCGATGACACCGCAGTCGGCTGTTCTCGGAAGCGGTGAGAGCGTCATTGCAAGGAAGTTCTGAAGGAACAGTTCGACACCAAAGTTTGTAAGAGCCGATCCGAAGAATACCGGCGAGAGCATTCCCGCATCAACCTCTTCGCGGTCAAACTCACTTCCCGCTCCGTCAAGAAGCTCTACATCTTCCATAAGCTTGTCAAACGATGACTGTCCGAGAACCTCAAGGAGCGCATCCTTATCGGAAAGAGGTATCTCCTCTTTGTGTCCTTCTTTTGTACCCTTCTGTGTATCGGAATAAACAACGACCATCTGGCGCTGTCTGTCATAAACACCCTTGAATTCCTTACCCGATCCGATAGGCCAGTTCATCGGGCACGTCGGGATCCCGAGTTCGTTTTCTATATCATCGAGCAGTTCGAACGGATCCATGGCATCGCGGTCGAGCTTGTTCATGAACGTGAATATCGGTATCTTTCGCATAGCGCAGACCTTGAAGAGCTTTCTTGTCTGCGGCTCGACACCCTTTGCCGCGTCTATTACCATGACTGCGGAATCCGCTGCCATAAGGGTTCTGTACGTATCCTCCGAGAAGTCCTGGTGACCAGGCGTATCTAGTATGTTGATACAGAATCCGTCGTAGTTGAACTGAAGCACCGAAGAAGTTACCGAGATACCACGCTCTTTCTCTATCTCCATCCAGTCGGACACCGCATGTCTTGCAGTTGCCTTACCTTTTACGCTCCCCGCCAGGTTGATCGCACCTCCGTAAAGGAGGAACTTCTCCGTCAAAGTTGTCTTACCTGCATCGGGATGCGAGATGATCGCAAACGTTCTTCTCTTTTCTATCTCCGCTTTTAACTGTTTGTCTGCCATTTTTGTTGATTTCCTTTGTATTTCGTTATATTACATGTGTAATTTATTTCTGATTTTTGTTGACCGCGTCGGTCGGTATTTCCCGTCACATATTCGAGGATACATCATCGTTATTTATTGTGTTATCTGCAGGCGAAACGCATGTTCTTGCACAATATGTTGTAAATCGTTTGTTAGCCGTATATAACAAGCGTTACTTTCGCGTAAAATGTGATTTACAGTATATTCTCCCCGGAAACTCTTGTTATCTGATCCGGGGGCAGCTCCAGATATGTGAGTACCGATGCCGCAATATCCGCAAAAGTCGGCCTTGTTCCGAGGTTTCCACTCTTTGTGCCCTTTGCGCTCTCAAAGTCCCTGCCGCAGCAAAGGAGCGGCACATACTCTCTCGTATGGTCGGTCGTTGCAAGATATCCGGGATCGCATCCGTGATCTGCCGTTATCATGAGCATATCGTCTTCTCTGAGTTTTGCGACTATCTCCGGAAGTTTTTCATCAAAGAACGCTACAGCCTTCGCATATCCGTCTATATCGCGCCTGTGACCGTAAAGCATGTCATAATCAACGAGGTTGACGAACAACAGTCCGTCAAAATCCTTATCCATATATTCAAGAGTCTTATTGATACCGTCTTCATTACCCGTGGTATATGTGTACTCCGTCAGACCCTTACCCGCAAAGATATCGTGTATCTTTCCTATACCTATAACATCCTTTTTATTATCCTTAAGAACATCAAGCATCGTATCCTTCGGCGGCTCGAGTGAGAAATCATGCCGTCTCGGCGTTCTTGTGTAGTTACCGCTCTCTCCGATAAAAGGTCTTGCTATTACTCTTCCGACGCCGTGTTTTCCCTGCAGTATGGCTCTTGCCGTCCTGCAGATGTCATACAGCTCCTCGCACGGAACTATATCTTCGTGCGCAGCAATCTGAAATACCGAATCTGCCGACGTATATACGATCAGGTTTCCGGTCTTTACATGCTCATCGCCGTAATCATTTATGACTTTCGTACCCGAATAAGGAAGATTGCACAGTGCCTTTCTTCCGGTCTTTTCCTCAAATTCCTTTATCACTTCATCGGGGAATCCGTTCGGATAAGTAGGCAGAGGCTCGGGCGATATGAGCCCGGCGATCTCCCAATGTCCGATAGTCGTATCCTTTCCCATGGACTTCTCGCGAAGTCTCGCATATGTTCCGGTAGGCTTTACATCCTGTTCGGGAAGCTCTCTTGCGGTTTCGATCCCATCGACGGCAAGAAGCCCCATCTTGGCAAGATTGTCTGCCTTGAAGAATTCGCTCTTCGTGCACGATCTGAGTGTGTTCGTGCCGAGATCGCCGAATGCCGCGGCATCAGGCTCCTCGCCTATCCCGAAGCTGTCCATTACTATCAGTATCACTCTTTTTCCCATATTATCTGTCCTCATCTCCAATAATAAATAAGACGGATCGCGACATTAACCGATTTATTTTATCACAGCGGCAAACCGTTGTTAAGGAGAACAGGCAAAAAACACGCCGTTCAGTCACAATAACAGGCATTTTTAATGTTTTGAAATTGTGTGAAATCCGTCAAAAATTAACTTAATTATCGGAATTTCACATAATTTGAGTGTTTTATCCACATTTTTTTCTCCCGTAGCAAAAATCCGTTCGAATCATCAGATTATGTAAAACCGATCAATTCGAAAATTCCCTGTTTTGCGCGTTTAATCACGTATGTTATTCTTGTTTTGTCTTTTGTTATATTTTGTGTTAATATTTCGTCGGAATGTGTATAACCCCGAAATCGTTGTTAATATATCTTTTATAACGACAGAAATCTTATATGGCCTCTCATGATATACGCACGTTTTTTTATAAAGATATCTGACAATTCCTCATGTTATCCATACCGCTGATGACCGTATAGGCAAAAAGAAAGGCTGCGGACAATAAAGTCTGCAGCCTTTGATGATCCGATTTTTTGTACGATCCGTGTCTCTTATACGTCCTTGATGGAGAATGACATTCTGCCCATCTTGTCTTTGCCGAGACACTTAACGGTAACAACGTCTCCGAGTGTCAGGACATCTTCAACATGGTTGATCCTCTCCTTGGCTATCTTGGAAATGTGTACCATACCTTCCTTGCCCGGTGCGAACTCAACAAATGCACCGAATTCTTTGATGGATACGACTCTTCCGGTAAAGATCTGACCGGCTTCGAACTCGGTAGTGATGATCTTGATCATCTCTATAGCCTTGTCCATGCCTTCCTGATCGGTTCCGCATACGCTTACGGCACCGTCATCCGTGATATCGATCTTCACGCCGCATCTCTCGATGATCGCATTGATCGTCTTACCGCGCTGTCCGACAACATCACCGATCTTCTCGGGATCGATCTTGATCTGGATGATCTTGGGTGCATACTCGTTAACAGTCTTGCGGGGTTCTGCGATAGCGGGCTTCATGCAGTTATCCATGATAAAGAGCCTTGCCTCACGGCATCTTGCGATAGCGCCCTCAACGATAGGTCTGGTAAG
>JAEEGL011243238.1_pt1 | contig 16446 bp, 15 predicted proteins | sample 9134231 | NCBI WGS metagenome assembly JAEEGL01 (sample SAMN16246548, study PRJNA631951) | gut metagenome | biome: gut microbiome; feature: rumen; material: fiber-attached | host: Bos | place: Iran: Karaj | collected 2018-10
CGATCTGCTCCTTCAAATAATTTACCGTTACAGATATATGTTGAATACCATAGGACATCAACCGATCGACATTATGATCTATGATGGCCTTGTCACCTACAAGTAATAATGGTTTAGGAGTTTTCTCCGTCAATGGACGCAATCTCTCTCCTTTACCTCCAGCCATCAATACCGCATCTACAGGTAACCTCGTCTTATACCTCGCAAGGTTGATGATATCAACAATGTGCTGGTCTTCGTCAAGAACAGGGACAAGTTTCATCTGCATCTCTTTCTGATGGCGCAATTCCATAACATTATTAATATCATCTGCGCGCATATAACTGAAATTACGATGCATTATCTTCTGTGCCTTATCATTGACTGAAGCGCCTGCGATCAATGCTCTACGAGAATCTCCATCTGTCAGCGTACCCACCATATGATTATTCTCATCTACCACAAAAAGCACCAACGGGTCTGGTGGTAATGTATTGATCACCGATAAAGCTTCAAGTAATGTAATGTTTTGGTTGACGATATGATTTTTCATAATTCCACCAATCTTTCTTTTATAATCAACTCTGCGAACTTCCAATCTATCATATGATCCAAGTCAACAGAATGCAAATCGTCCATCACATATTTCACCCGTTTAGTAAATCTGCCCAATGGCATTTCTCTTAACGAATTGGGATTTATGATATAGATAGCCCCATTATACTCATAAGCCTTGGGGACATCTTGTCGCCTTGTAAACAGACCATCACCTTTAGAAATATGAAGGAAGCCATTACGATCCTCTTCAAAACAATTATAATATGGGTTAGATGTTGTTTCTTTCACGGATACAACCATATCAATAGCTGAAGAATATAATTTCATGGCTTCTTCGACATGCTTTCCAGTTCTAAATGGAGAAGTATTCTGAAGTAATATGATACTATCATATTCCTTTCCCTGTTTATCATAGAAATCCAACGCATGAAGCAAGACCTCATACGTACCAGCGGTATCTGTTGCCAACTCTGCTGGTCTGACAAAAGGCACCTTCAGCCCATAATCTTCTACACATTTAATGATATCTGGATCATCTGTAGAAACACAGATGTCATCATCGGGCACTAATTTGCGTGCACAATCAATTGTATAATAGATGAGAGGCTTGCCTGCAAGAGGTTTGATATTCTTATGAGGAATACCCTTACTGCCTCCACGAGCCGGTATAATAACTAACGATTTCATTGTATGTCGTAGAAATGTTTTTGAACTATATGATCCAAAGAATAGGTTTTGATGACCTTCAAGATGGTTTCACAAGTATCCTTTTTGTAATAGGGATTCTCCAAATCCTTACTGTCATAAGAAGTGACCTTTTTAAGACCATTTCTTATCTCATCTACCAAATATCCACAATGAATCACACTCTCAGCTGCAATACGCCCCTTCTGACGGTCACCAATATCCAATGTCGGAATTCCGAAACTCGGAACCTCAATAATGCCACTGGAACTATTGCCAATCACAGCCTTCACATACTTAAGTGCCGAGAAATAACGTCTTTGACCCAACGAAGGGACAAACATACATCTGTCAGGATTACGATCTACATACTCCTGAATACGTTTGATGATAATCTGCGAATTAGTATCGGAATTGCTATAAGTAAAGATGATATGATAGTCTTTGTAATCATCCAATGCCTGCAACAGATTTATGATCTGAGTTTCAGATGACATATTAGAGAGTGTCACAGGATGATAGGTGCAGAGAAAGCATTTATCTGTCATCTCAAAGTTGAGACTTTGCTCTAACTCAGCCTTTGACATAAAGTCATTTTTCAATATACTCTCCACACCAAGAGCGCCGACATTAAAGACTCTATCAGGTTGTTCTCCTAATTGTATCACGCGCTGACGATAAGCCTCTGTCGATGTAAAATGCAAATGACTCATCTTGGTGATAGCATGGCGAATAGCATCATCAAAAGCCCCTTCAGTAATCTCTCCACCATGCAAATGAGCAATAGGTATCTTATAAATCAGAGCCGTAGAGGCAACAGCCAGCATCTCATAACGGTCTCCTAATATCAGCAGCATATCTGGCTGCAATATATCAAAAGCATCCGCAAAACCACTGATACCTCGACTAATTGCCTTTGCTGTTGTATTGGCATTATCCGGTGCTTCGTCATCAGCCATAAAGACCTTATAATCTATCGTGAAACCATCTTTTTCTATCTCTTTATAGGTTTCACCCTGCAACTTAGAGAGGTGCTGATTGGTAGCAATGACTTGCAATATCAATTCCGGATCATCATTAATGGCTTTCATCAAACCTCTCAGAATACCATATTCTGCACGACTGCCTGTAACTACACATATCTTTCTCATAGCGCAATCAGCTCTTCTTCTTCAAAGTCTTTGATGGCCTTAGTACCTATCACCTCTTCCCATCGCATCGGTGAGATGCCGGTTCCTGGTCGTTTCACGGTGAGGTTTTCTTCTGTGAGTATTTCTCCTTTCTCTATAGGACATGCTGCCACAATACTCTTTCGTGCAATGGCGATATTCTTACGTTCACTATCGCTGATATGCTTGCTGCCATTACCACCTACCGCCTTTTCAATATTACGAATAGCACTAACCATTGCCTTCAACTCATCTGGTTCCAAACTGGCTTTGTGATCAGGGCCTTCCATATGGCGGTCAAGGGTGAAATGTTTCTCAATCACCGTTGCGCCCAAAGCGACCGCTGCTATTGGCACTTCTATGCCCTTGGTGTGGTCACTATAGCCAACCTCAACACCAAACTCCTTACGGAGTGTATCCATAGCTTTGAGATTTACATCCTCAAAAGGTGTGGGATATTCCGTGTTGCAGTGCAGAAGAATCAGATTTTCCTTTGATAATCCATTCTTATATAATGCCTCAACTGCCGCACGTACATCCACCATATCACACATGCCTGTGCTAAGTATGGTCTTCTCATTGTAAACTGCTACTCGTTTCAAAAAAGGATAGTTGGTCACTTCCCCAGACGGAATCTTCCACAGACCAAGGTTCAGCGAATGTAGGTACTCAATACTATCAAAGTCAAAGGCGGTAGAGAAGAACTTAATGTCTTTTTCTTTGCAATAAGCAATCAAGATCTCATGGTCTTCAGGTGAAAGTTCCAGTTTCTTCAACATCTGGTACTGGCTGTCACCTTCTTTTCCTATGTTCTTCTGCTGGTATTCTGCTTGCTTTGCAGTTTTAGTAACAAGCTTTGCAGCCTTGAAGGTTTGGAACTTGATGATATCCACACCCGCCTCAACAGCCTTATCTACCAATTGCTTTGCCAGTTCAATGGAACCATTATGGTTCACACCTGCTTCTGCAATGATTAATGTGTGCATTATTTCGCCTTAATCTTTAAGATGGCAGGATTGCCAGAATAGATGCCTTTTACAGAAATTGATTTCCTGACTAAGGAACCAGCACCAACAATCATATCATCGCCTACAGTAATGCAGTTAGCCAATACTGATTGACTTCCTATAAAGCATCTTTCACCGACTTTGCACTCACCATTCACCATGGTTCCTGTAGAAATATGGCAATGGTCACCTATCACGGCATCGTGTTCAATGTTAGTGGCAGTGTTTAATATCACATTGCATCCTACTTTAGCACCTGCATTCACAAATGCCTGATGGAGGACAACCGTACCTTCGCCTATTTCAGCGTATTTGGAAACATATGCCGAAGATGCGATAATAGTTGCCAGTTTACCACCAGCCTCCTTTACTTTATTATACAGCTTAATTCGCGTAGCAGGGTTCTTGATAAAGCCAACTGTGATGACAAATTTAGCCTGATTCACATAGGCAGGAATATCATCATCCGTACCTATGACCTTGGTAGAAAGGATTTCCTTGCCAACTTCTTCGGGCATATCCAACACACCAAGAATGTTATAACCAGCACTCTCAGCTGCCTCAATCACCGATTTACAGTGGCCACCACCGCCAACAAGAATCAAAGGCTTTTTCATTACTCCTTAGGTAAATCAGAAGGACGAACTGAACTTGGAATATTTACCACTCTATCAGCAAACCAGATGGTGTTCTTCAGTCCATCGTTCTCGCAGTTCTCAAACATGGGTAGGCGATTCATCAACTCCCAGATAGGACGAGTCATCACGCCATTATCATTGGTCTGAGTCAGGAAATCTATCTGGGCCTCCTTATCCTTGAGGATCACAGCATTCAACCAATAATTAGAATATGTATCGGGGGAGTCCACAAAGAACTCAATATCTGGAATGTTCTTAAAAAAGGCTTCGTATTCTGCAGCGATTTTACGTTTGCTTGCAATATACTTATCAAGGTTCTCCAACTGTGCACAACCAAGTGCGGCGTTTATATTCGGCATTCGATAATTGTAACCAATATGATCATGACGGAATTCCCAACGATGAGGAATCTTTGCCTGAGTCGTGATATGCTTGGCATAGGCGCCAAAAGCTTCATCATTGAAAAGCAACATACCGCCTCCACCAGTAGTAATGGTCTTATTGCCATTAAAGCTGATTGCACCTATCTTACCAAAAGTACCTGTGTGCTTACCTTTGTAAGTGGAACCTATACTTTCTGCAGCATCTTCAACCAATTCAATATGCCACTCCTTGCAAAGTGCAGCAATCTCTTCAATTCGAACTGGATGTCCAAAAGAATGCATAGGAACACAGGCTTTGATTCTGCGGCCTGTATTTTTGTTGTAGCAAGCGTATTCATCCTCTTGGAAAGCGAAGTCATGACTCTTGTCCAATTCATTGGTGCGAGTATTCTCACGAACCTCGGCATTCTTCTGGAGCCACTCCTTCATGGCATCAGGAGACAAGCCCATGGTTGAACGGTCAACATCAATAAATACAGGATATGCTCCAATATAACTCAAAGCATTACAAGTGGCAATAAAAGTGAGAGCCTGTGTCAACACCTCATCATCACGTTTCACACCGACAAGCATCAATGACATGTGAAGTGCATTGGTACCGCTTACACATACAACTGCACGTTTGGCACCAGTGTATGCTGCCATATCATTTTCAAAGCGATCGACAAATTTACCTACAGATGATACGAAAGTCGTGTCGATACACTCGTTGAGGTATTTCTTTTCATTGCCTACAAATACAGGTACAGCCAAAGGGGTAAAATCTTGGTTACCGTATAAAGTTTTAATAAAATCTATTATCTTTTTGTATTCCATGATTGCTCTCGCTGCTCTACATCTTGATTGTATCGAGATATGTTCGCGACTCGGCAATACTCAAACAAGTTTGGTATTGCTCTCGTTGCTCTACATCTTTTGATCTAAATTTTTACCTTTTTCCTCGTGCTCAAAATTAGGAATAAACTCTTTGACAGCCTCAACTACCTGTGCCTTGGTGAAATCTTCTTTCTGGAAGATCCTTTCCAGCTTCTCAAAGAATCCATTCACTTCGCTCATTTCATGACGAGTGGTCTGTTCAACCACACCTAGGGATTGAAAACGATTCATATCAATCTTTTCTCCAGGAACATAGAATTCTTCGTATGCTTTCTCTCCCGTTGTGTCGCTCTTAAAATATACAACAGGATAAGTTACTGCTTCGGCAGGCTCAGCAACCGTAAAGAGTTCTGATGCAAATTTCTTCGCTTCTGCATCACCTGCGCATTCGCGTTTCTCGAAGCCTTGAGCTTTGACGAAGTCGTCACAGATACTGCTAAATGTGAGCATTTGGTCTTCACCCAACTTCGGGAAGAACACCTCTCCAGGCTTTCCAAGAATACAAGCCAACATACAGATTTGACCAGATTCTTCAGGAGAAACAAAATAACGCTTCACATCACTTGGAGCTGCTAAAGGCTGTTTCTTCTGGAGTCTATGAATCCATCCATCAGGCAATGAACCATTACTGAAAGCTACGTTCGCAAAGCGGGCTGTGGTGACTTTGAAATACTGATTATAAGCCATTACCAAATCTTCCATGATGCGCTTCGATGCGCCCATAATATTGACAGGATTAGCCGCCTTATCGGTACTGACGCAAAAGAAGTGTTTAGGCGGATAGACTGTCAACAAATCCATCAGCTTCTTGGCCTTGATATCATTGTTTTCTATCAGTGCCTGAACACTATAGCGGTCTTTTTCACTACGCACGTGCTTGTGAGCAGAGAAGTTTGCAACAATATCAAAGCCCTTCTCTTCACGGAAGATACGCTCAAAGATGGGGTCTGCGAAATTGAGCGTATAACAACGAAAATCATCAGGCACATACAAGCCATTAGTACTACGCACATCACGTACCAACTCTGCCAAACCATTTTCATTGAGGTCAACAACAACCACACTCTTCGGCTCAAAGCACAATATAGCTTTAATAAAACTGGAGCCTATAGAACCAGCGCCACCTATCACACAAACCTTCTTATTTTTAATTTCTTTGGCAAGTGTATCTTTGTTTTCCTCTATATCTGCAGCAAACAAACTTATTGGTCGTTTTGTGACAAAATTTGAAATAAAAAGATCCAGATTAAACATTTGATTAATAACCGCTATTTTACATTTTTAATCAATTCAAAATTAAGATTATTCATATGACAACCATCATCACCAATCAGATAGCTTCTTATACTATGCGGTAGTCCATAATTGTCATTCTGATAAATGTGTATCAGATAATCATATTCAAATAAAGAGTCTCTCTCCCCCTTATGATAATAGTTACTACAAATAGTCTTTGTATTTTTACCATAGGCCAAACGCGCACAACCTTCCATGTCATAATAGCGGAAAGCCTCTGTCGGAAAAGTCGAATAATCAACAGCTGTATCCTGGAACTTCAATCTACAACCATTTAAAAAGCTCTTACTTTTCAGAAATTGAGCAATCTCTACATTTTTATCCCATCCCCTATTATAATCTGCATAAGTCTTAATAGAGTAGAGAGAAGAAAATAAAAGGAAAATAGAGAAGAGTAAATTTTTGTATCGTAACTGTGATTTGCAAAACATATAACCAAGCAACATCGAAATAGGGAAAACTGCTAAAGAAGTTATCCTAGATGTATATCCACTAATATCGAAGCTAAAACAGATTTCCTTAAGAAGATGAGGCATCATTGAAAAAAAAAGGAATACAACTGCAACAATCTTAATTGAAGCAGAGATTTCAACCTCTTCATATTTCTTTTCTATGACAAAATATAGAAGAAATACAAGAAAAATCCCGATTATCAAGAAAGCTGTACCATTAAAAAACAAGATATTATTTACAAGAGAAACATTAATAACATAATTGAGTATAAGAGTAAGACAAGAAATAAAGGTCGTCAACGGAGCTAATAAGAGACTTTTCAAATCAATAGCATAATAAGATGAATAAACGCCCCTTGGTGCCAAAATTGTAAGATAAAGCAATATAAAAATGACTAGACAAAACAGAATCAAATAATAATTTCTTATCAAATATGATAATATTTTCATTATACTACTAATTATCTTATGTCTATCAATACCAACTTTCATCATTGATGCCATCACCATTGCGACAGGAACGACAAGTACAGCACTTCTCCAAACTAACAAAGATAAAAGCCAAAGTATAGCCACACACAATTTTGTAAAATAATTCTCTTTATAATAATCATATACAAAAAGGACCAGACCTACCATAAAAAGTGCGATACTAATAGAGTAATGGTAACAACATATTAATAGCATACACTTATTTAGTCCACATGAAGCAGCAAGAAGACTTGCATATAATGTAAACCATTTGTTTTGAGTGATCATCTTGCAAAAGAAGAAGAATGATGACACAGATATTAACCAGCATACAAATGGTACCAGCCTATAGAGAAAAGTCATAACCTTTATATTTTCAATCGATGCAATCGATTTTATAATATAGAAAAGAAATGGGTTATTAAAATTGTCTGGGCCCAAGAAATAATCAATATCTTCCAGAGAAACATTCCATAAAAGCATATCATCCCACCAAGCGCCATAAACTAAGAGCATCAGTCCATGAGACATAAAATATACTATAACCGTTAGAATAAAAATAGATGTCCAACTTCTCTCAACTCTCATAGCACTCTTTTGCATCATTGCGTCCTAAAAATTAATCCTTTCTTCCTCAATCACCAGCGGACGATTCATGATACGGGTATTGATACTCATGACATATTCTCCGACAAAGCCTATGAATAGTAGTTCGATGGCATTCAGGAAGAACAGGCCGATAATCATCGGAGCGAAACCTGCAGAGAAACGATCCCAATAAAGCAATTTAAGAATTAGATACACCAATGCAGCAAATATTGACAAAGTAGAAAGAATCATGCCTGCGAATGTCACCAAATGCAGTCCAACTTTTGTATAGGAGGTAAAGCTCAACATAGCTGCATCAAACAGGGTGAAGAAATTATTATGCGTCTTACCTGCCCTGCGTTTCGCCTGGGTATATTCGATGCTGACACGCTTGAAACCAAGTTCTGCCACGATGCCACGAAGGAATGGTGTCGGATCTTTTAAATTGCGCATCACCTCAACAAAAGACTTGTCATAAAGGCCAAATCCCGTAAAATGCTCAATCTGTTCAACTGATGACATCTTTTTAATCATCTTATAGTAGCAAGAGCGCAGGAAACGCATGATAGAATTTTCTTTACTGGCAGTTTTGATGCAAGAAACAATCTTTGCCCCCTTCTCCCATTCTGCCACAATCTGAGGAATCATTTCTATCGGATCCTGGAAATCGCAACACATCATGATAGTACAATCCCCCGTCGCTTGCAAAATACCATAATACGGGCTATTAAACTGTCCAAAATTCTTGGCGTTGAAGATTGCTTTAACCTTCGGATTACGTTTACAGATTTCACGAAGCAGTGGACGTGTATTATCTTTTGAATCATTGTCGATGAATATGATTTCATAATCATAGTCAGCGAGATTCTTTCCCATTTCTTCAACAATGGCATTTGCAATGGGAACTACATTTTCCTCCTCGTTGTAGCAAGGGATTAGGATACTAATTTTCTTCATTAACTTTATAAGTTTGAAACGCCCAAAATTTGTTCATTACAAAATTGACTGGTATGGTTACTATCAGTACCAACAATTGTGCAACATATTCTGAGACGCCAAATTTATCTATATATATATACAACAACAAACTTGCCAAAAGAATTCCTGTACTTCCATAAGCAATGATTGTCTTAGCTAAAGTAAGGATTGTATTTCTTTCTTCATTGCCTTTTTTCTTAAATACATACCGATCGCTCCAGAAATAGGCATTCAAAACACTTATCAAAAATGCGAAGGCATTAGCTAACAAATAATGCAAGCCCCAATAGATACATAAAGAATAAACTACATATGCAATGATTGTGTTGGAAAAACCGACTATTCCAAACTTCAGAAACTGTCGAATACTCCTATTTTGCATAATGATTTGCTTAAAACTTTATGTTCATGATTTACTGCTCCGCAATCATATTCTCAGCATATTCCTCTCTACTCAAGAACGGAAACATATCAGAATACTCATGAGCTACAAGACGCCCATCAGGCATCTTTTCAGATGTGATACGTGGTATCAGTAACTGCCACTCTGGCGTCATCACTTCGCAAATAACCGGTCCTTCAGTAGCAAAGACAGCCTTTACTTTTTCTTCAATTTCATCTACACTATCGATTCTGAAATAAGGGATCTCATAAGCATCTGCAATTTTCTTTGTATCAGGACACCATACACCTGTATCAGGACCTTCACCAACAAAACGATCATCCATAAAGTTACGCTGGGTAGAACGTATCAATAAATAACCGTTATTGTTAAGAATAAATGTCTTGATAGGAAGATTATTGTGATGAATAGGGGCAAACTCCTGAATATTCATCTGGAGACTACCATCACCTGTAATTACAATAGTATCTTTTCTGTCATTGGCAATACAAGCACCGATACCTGCACACCAATAACCCATAGAAGAAAGACCTCCCGTTGTAAGGTACTGTTGACCTTTCTTAACTTTCCATGCCTGACAGGCCACATGGAAGCATGACCCCGTATCTACCATGATATTGGCATCAGAAGGTGAAAGCTCTGAGAGTTTATCAATGAAATAATAGGAGTTAACCGGTTTCTCATCTTTATACTCAGGCTGAACAACTGGATATTTTTTCTTCCAAAGATTTGTCTGAGCAACCCATGATTCATAAGATGGTAGTTCTGTCGTAGAAAGTGCATCTGATAATGCCACAATGAAGTCCTTACAATCTATGCAAGCTTTCTCATGGATTTTTACACCAGGTTTATCAAGTTCCTTTCGATCAATATCAATAACGATCTTATAGGCATGTTTGCCAAACATCTGGGGCGTATGTCCAACCAAAGATGAAGCCAAACGACATCCCATAGATATAATCAAATCAGCATTCTGAATAGCCATATTGGCAGAGCGCTCACCATAGTTGCCTGGACGACCAACATAATAGATATCATCACTTGGTATCAGGTCTATTCCTAAACGAGCCGTAATGACAGGAATCTTTGCAATTTGGACTAGCTTCAGGAATTCCTCACGGGCTCCTGACAAACTGACACCCTGACCCACAATAAATATGGGGCGTTTTGCACCCTTCAGTTTCTCAACAGAAGACATAACTGTCTTTTCAAGAATATACGCATCTGAGCTATATCTCTTAATCTTTGGTTCTATTAATTTCCTTTCATCAACCTCTGCACGTTGAATATCCAGAGGAACATCTATCCACACTGGACCTGGACGGCCTGTCGTGGCAGCCACATAGGCCTCTTCCAAATACACTTTCAATTTGGTTACATCATCTATCGTGATAAAGTATTTGACTACATTATGCACCAGAGGTTTGATGTTAATACCCTGAACACCGAACTGACGAATATTGGTCTGTTCCTGATACTGTACGAAGGAAAGATTTGCCTGTCCTGATATCACAATCATTGGAGAGGAATCTGTGTATCCACCGACAACACCATTCATGGCGTTTACACTTCCTGGACCCGCTGTTACCAACGCAATAGCAGGTTTATTCTTGATTCGTCCATATGCATCTGCACACATAGCTGCAGCCTGCTCATGATGATGGCAGATAATCTGATAGTTCTTGTTTTTTCCTACTGCGTCATCCAAATACATGGCCTGACCACCTGTTACCATGAAAGTTGTATCAACACCCTTCTGATTGAAATAATCGAAAATAAACTCTGAAACGTTCATAGTTATAAATGATTTTATGATAATGATGCTAATTGATAAGATTCCGAATCCACACTGATCGGATGAGCAAGTTCTTCTGCCACTTGGACAATCATATCCTCCTGTCCTCCTACGACCTTCCTTCTGCCCAACTCCATGAAAATATCTCTAGGATCTACATTGAATTCTTTGGCGGCATTCAATACATGAACCTTAAATGCAGAGAAGATACCGGCCATGCCGCTGACAATACTGACATCCGTTAAAGCCCTGTCTTCAGTCATAATAGGACGAACAATCTGTTCACTCACATCAAAAAGGCGATACAGATCCTGGTTAAGTTCATAACCTTCCTTTTTCAATAAGGCAGAAAGCGCCTCTAATTGGCAATTACCAGCTCCTGCCCCAAATCCCCGTATAGTGCCATCTATAATCGTAGCTCCCTCTTTCAGGGCAATATAAGCATTAGAAACCGCAAGTCCCAAGTTATTATGAGGATGGAATCCGACTGCAATATGAAGGTTATCTACCAGAGTTGAAATAGTACGCTTTACCATTTCCGGGGTTGAAGCGCCGGCGCTATCCATTAAGATAACACCATGAGCACCATAAGACTGCATCTTTTGTGTCTCCTCCAAGATCCTCTCTGTGGAAGCCATATGATACATCATTAAAATGCCATACACCTCCTTATCTACTTTACGCAGATACTCAATATGCTGTCTGGTAGTGTCAGCTTCCGTACAATGGCAACCTATCTTAAACAGTTCCACACCATATCTAATAGCTGGTTCTATGTTATCTGTGATAGTTCCAAACCCGGGAATCATATAAGTCCCAAGTTTAGTATCCTTCAAATGTTTGCGGGCCGTTGTCAACATTTCCTCCTCGGAGAGAAGAGAAAGACCGACCTGCAGAGAAGACGCACCTAAGCCATTGCCATGGCCTACTACTATAGTGTACATTCCTGCCTTGTCCATTGCCTTACAATAGGACTCAATGGTTTCACGTTTTAATTGATGCTTTATAGCATGGGATCCATCGCGTAGAGTGGCATCGAAGAACTTAATTCTACTCATTTCAACAATTTCTCTTTAGCATAGGTTTCTGCAATATTCACAGCAGCACAAGTTATAATATCCAAATTACCGGCATAAGCAGGTAAGAAGTCAGCAGATCCTGTTACTTCAAGAATCGTTGTGACTCGACCATTCTCATAAATGGGTCCTACGATAATTTTATAACCAGGAACATAGAGTCTTATCTTTCGCTCCATTTCTTTAACAGCCTCTGTTATCTTCTCCATATCAGGATGATCAATCAATGCATATACCGTGTTATGCATGGTGATAGGAGGTTCTGCAGGGTTCAGAATAATGATGGCTTTCGTATTTTGAATACCAGACAACTCAGTAAGAGCCTCCTTGGTGGTCTGCGTAAATTCATCAATATTATTTCTTGTACCGATTCCTGCGGACTTAGACGCAATAGCTGCAACAATCTCAAGGTAATTCACCTTCGAAACGGATGCCAAGGCACAAGCAATAGGAATGGTCGCCTGTCCACCACAGGTGATAAGATTTACGTTATCCTGTGAGATAGCTTCCTCCAAATTGACAACAGGCACGCAGAATTTTCCCACATGCGCTGGTGTCAAATCCAAAGTATATTTCCCCAATCTTTTTAAGATCGGCGCATTGTACTCATGCACTTTTGCTGATGTCGCATCAAATACAATCTGGCAACAATCGGGATTATCTTCTATGTATCTTACTGAATCAAAAGTGGTTGGCACTCCCATCTCCTGTGCCCTCCTGATACCATCAGAATAAGGATTGTGGCCTGCAAAGATACCACATTCCAATAATTCTGATTTCTGTACTTTAGCTAATAAATCAGACCCGATATTACCCGTTCCTATGATTCCTACTTTTATCTTCTCCATATTTACAAACAAGGACTCTTCAATGTCTTCATCTCAGAAAAATAATCATTAATCTGCCTGTCGGTTATTTCATTGGCTGATACACCATTTATGACAGATTTCTCCCATTTTACTAACCTTGCTATTGACTCTTTTAAATTCCAATTGGGTACCCATAAGAGTAAATTCTTACTTTTGGAGTTGTCTAATCGAATCTTTAAGCGATCGTTCTCGTAATTATTATCATACTTATATCTGCTACTCATATTTTCACCCCATTCTTTACAAAATAACATAGCTATATCACCATTTAAAGCACAGTTATCATAATCTGGGCTGAAATTGTATTCACCAACAAGAATCTTTTCTTGACAATGTCTATCAGCAAGTAAAAGGATACCTCTAACTACATCAAGGACATGAATATAAGGTCTGATACCATTAGAATTATGAACATCGATTACCCTACTTTCACGAGCTGCGGCTATACACTCAGTCAACAGCTTTCCTTCTGTGTAATCTCCTCCCCCAAATGCATTCCCAAATCTAACTATTGAAACAGCTGGGCTATTTACTTTATTAAAATACGTGTTTCTATATGTATTAACTATAGACTCGCTACATACTATACTATCTGATAAAGGTTCTTCTCCTTTAATAACATCATTTTCTCTATAAGCCCAGGCCCATTGTTCTTCCTGATAAATGTTGGATGAGGAAGCAACAACAACACTCTTTACACCTGAAGTGTTTCTTACTGATTCTAGAACATTGAGAGTTCCCAAAATATTGGTTTCATAAGTATAGAGTGGGGCAAATCTTGCTTGATCTTTTTGAGTTTGTGCTGCTAAGTGAAAGACAATCTCTGGCGTATACTCATCGAATGCCTTCCTCAGATATTCTTTATCTCTTATATCTCCAACTATACTAATCAGTTCATTTGTCGCAGCCTTTCCTGGTTCATCCAAAGAATACCCAACTACTTTTGCACCTGCATGAATCAATACCCTACAAAGCCAATATCCCACAAAACCTGTATGACCTGTTACAAGTACTGTTTTACCTTTATAATAATCACCAAATAATCTCATCATATACTATTAATCACATTTTTAATTCCTTCTGCAAACTTATATTCAGAAATGAATCCGATGGCAGATTTAGTCTTTGTCATGTCCGGTTGGAGAGAAACGAAATGTGCGGGAGTAACTGCGCCGAAATTCAACCGGCTGTCAGAGCCCGCCTGTCGTTTCATCTCCATCACGAAATCTTTAAGAGGTCGTGTGTCTTCCGATGCAACATGATAAATCTCCTGGGTGAAATCATCTCTCCTGAAAGCAAAGTCACATAGCAGAACAATTTGCTTAACCGCGTCTTTTACATATACAAAATTCCAATTCTGCGTGCAAGGAGTAAGATCTATCTCCTCATTCTTTTTCATCTTTTCAATAGCTGAGGTGACCAGCGTCCATGGCTTGTCTCCTTCACCATATGTACTGAATATCCGAAGGTGGATATACTTCATGCCTGTTAACTTCGCATATGCAAATGCCATGTCTTTAATCGCGAGCTTCGATTTTCCGTATTCAGAAAAGGGACGGCACTCGCTTTGTTCTGTCTGACATTCCTGGGTCGATCCATATTCTGCCTGGGAACCAGCCTCTACGAAAAGATTGCATCCCATCTTCCTTGCAGCAATCAAAGCATCAAGACTATGCTCCACATTCTGCCACTGTGACTCTTTCTGGTCTCGACCTTCGTGTATTGTAGCATTCCAAGCAAAATTCACAAATACATCAGCCTGATTTATCTGGTTTTTCAACTGACGATATTCAGACATATCGGAATAAATAATATGCAGATTTTTATGCTGTTGCAATTTAGAAGTCTTAGGGCTTCCTTGTCGACAAATTGCAAATACCTCCTGACCTTCGCCAAGAAGATAATCACAGAGATGAACCCCTAAGAAGCTGGTAGCGCCAGTGATGACATATTTCATTTGCTACTGATGAAAGTATCTAACTGCTCAATACAGAGGTTATAAACGTCCTCACTTTTGTATCTCTTATACCAATCAGCAGTCAGTTGACAACACTGCTCAATATTAGTACGCGGTTCCCAACCTAACTGGAATTTGGCTTTGCTGATATCCAGCATCAGAAGATTGGCCTCATGAAGGGCATTGGGATCTGAAACATCTTTCAACTCTCCACGACCATAGTACTTAGTAAGCATGGTAGCCACCTCCCAAACTGGCGTAATGCTCTCTGTACGAGGCCCGAAGTTCCAACCTTCGCAATATTTGGTAGGTTCTTGGAGCATTTTTGATGCAAGGAGCATATAACCAGAAAGAGGTTCCAAGACATGTTGCCAAGGTCGAACCGCCTTTGGAGACCGGATTTCGATTGGTTTACCTGCTTCCAAAGCACGGATACAATCAGGAACGATGCGATCTTTTGCCCAATCACCACCACCTACAACATTACCAGCACGTACACTGGCAATGGAAACATGATGTTTTTTACCATAGTCAGCAGGATTAAAGAAACTTCTGCGCCATGAATTGATAGCAATTTCTGCAGCGCCCTTTGATGATGAGTACGGATCGTAGCCTCCCATGGGCTCGTTTTCACGGTAGCCCCAGATCTGCTCGCGGTTCTCATAACACTTATCAGTAGTAATCATCACGACCACTTTCACGGAGTCTGTCACTTTGGCAGCCTCCATGATATTGATGGAGCCCATCACGTTGGTCTCATAGGTTTCTACTGGTATCTCATAACTGAGACGAACCAAAGGCTGGGCTGCCAGATGAAAGACGATCTCCGGCTGGTATTCAGCAAAGATATCTTTCATCTTCTGGCCGTCACGGATGTCTGCTCTGATATCAGCTTTGATCTTCTGGCCAATACCAGAAAGAACGAAGCTGTCTTTCTCGCTGTAGGGTTCTAAACCTACACCAACAACCTCTGCACCCAGTTCATGGAGCCATATGCTGAGCCAAGAGCCTTTGAAACCGGTATGTCCTGTCACTAAGACACGCTTCCCTTTGAAAGCGCCGCTGAAGATATCGATATTCATGACTTGGTGGCGACAAAAGCCTTGATGGTATCAATCATATATTGAAGTTTCTCTGGGGTCATACCTGGATAGAGACCCAACCAGAAGGAATCACGCATGATGCTATCCGTGACAGGGAGTGAACCACCCACCACACGATAGTCCTGGTTCTCTACATACTGCTCGAAAGCAGGATGACGCAGCAG
>JAEEGL015459245.1_pt1 | contig 16446 bp, 17 predicted proteins | sample 9134231 | NCBI WGS metagenome assembly JAEEGL01 (sample SAMN16246548, study PRJNA631951) | gut metagenome | biome: gut microbiome; feature: rumen; material: fiber-attached | host: Bos | place: Iran: Karaj | collected 2018-10
AACCACATTCTCGGGCTTCCTTATCTCTTCCGCTTCGGCCTCCGTCTCATCTACCTGAGCCTCCACCTTGGCTTCCTCAAGAGTATTGGCCATCATTCGTCCGCATACTATAAAAACAGCCCCGAAGCAGACAAACAGGAGAAGATTTAGCGGAGTGAAAATGCCAAGGAAAGTAAGTATTCCTCCTGTAATATACAGTGCCCGCGGGATACCGAACAGCTGCTTTACTATTACATTGCCAAAATCAGCCTCTTTACCGCCCTTGGTAACAAGAATACCTGTTGCCAGTGAGATCGCAAGCGAAGGTATCTGGGATACAAGACCGTCACCGATGGTTAATATCGCATATCTCTGAAGTGCATCCTGGAAGGCCATTCCGCCTCTTGTCATTCCCATGATTATGCCGCCGACGATATTTACGGCCGTGATTATAAGACCCGCCGTTGCATCTCCCTTTACATACTTTACGGCACCGTCCATGGAACCGAAGAAGCTTGATTCCTCCTGTATTTTATCTCTTCTTTTCTTTGCCTCTTCATCGGTAATGGCTCCCGTATTCAGATCGGCGTCTATGGCCATCTGTTTACCGGGCATTGCATCAAGCGTAAACCTTGCCGTAACCTCAGCAACACGCTCGGAACCTTTGTTTATTACCATAAACTGGATGATTATAAGGATAATAAACACTATCGTTCCCATTACAAGATCGCCGCCGCCGACAAAGCTTCCGAACGTTTCAACAACATTTCCGGGAGACCCTGTCGAAAGTATAAGCCTTGTGGAAGACACATTCAGAGAAATCCTGAACAGGGTTGTAAACAGCAGCATCGTGGGATAAAAAGACATATCCAGAACTTCCTTGGCAAACATGGAATTAAACAAAACCGTGAATGCCACTGCCATATTGAGTGCCAGACAGATGTCCAGCAGGGTTGAGGGAATCGGAACTATAAAAAAGATCAATGCACAAATAAGATATAATGCAACTCCGATATCCGATCTGCTTATCTTCATACATTCCCCTCCCCTTTATTTCCGAACAGTTATGATTTCGGATACAGTAACTGTTCACAACCCGGTCTATATGCGTATATACTTCACTACGAGCCTACGCAGTTTCCCGTTTATTATATACAACCGCAAGTATTTCAGCCACAGCACTGTACAGCTCCTGCGGTATCTGTGCTCCAAGCTCCACATTGTAATAGAGCATCCTTGCAAGCGGTTTGTTTTCAACAACCTCGATATCATATTTGGCAGCTTCTTCTTTGATCTTAGCCGCCAGGAAATCCTCTCCCTTTGCGATCACGAACGGTGCAGGAGCAACCTCCGTATCATACTTGACAGCCACTGCAAAATGTGTGGGATTGGTAATGACCACATCAGCCTTGGGGATTTCCTGCATCATACGCCTTCTGCTGGCTTCCTGCATCCTCTGACGCTGTTTTCCCTTTATCTGCGGATCTCCTTCTGCATTCTTCCACTCGTCCTTTACTTCCTGCTTGGTCATCTTCAGATCTTCGTTGAATTTATGCTTCTGATATACATAATCAACTATACCGATGATAAGATATACGGCACTGATTTTAATTGCCATATTAAGGACGATATTTCCGAACAGGTTCAGTGCACTTACAAGCTGCATATCATACAGCAGAAACAGCTGTCCCGCCTCGTCCTTGAGCGTTGAATAAGCCATATAACCTATGATCGTGATCTTCAGTACGGATTTAAGCAGATCCATCAGCTTCTCCATCGAGAACAGCCTCTTAATACCCTTGGTCGGATCCAGCTTGGAGAACTTGGGCTGCATGGGTTTGGCGGTGGGCTTCCACTTAACCTGTACAAGATCGACAACAAATGCCACCGCGAACGCAACCGCAAGAAACGGCAGAAGCATCATAAGTATATCTACAATGATACGGTTCATTACACCCGCAAACTGCTTGGAAATTATCATCCCCTCATTTAATGTGGTGATTTCCGGTATCCTGTTGTAACTCTCGGAAAAAACCTTAATAAATGAAATCCCAAGATTCCCGATATATATCTTCAAAAGCAGAAACATCGCAAAGAGGCTTATTGCACCGCTTAATTCCTTACTCTTTGCGACCTGCCCTTCCTTTCTGGCATCTTCCTTCTTTTTATCGGTTGCAGGCTCGGTCTTCTCACCGCCGGGTCCTTCCTTGGCAAAATACTGCAGATCTAATTCAAACATATAATGTCACCGTTATCATGTCATAGAATAGCGAATTTCATCAGAAATTCGGTATTCGTATTCGACCAGGCTCTGCTGAAAGCAGAGACGTGTCATGCGGAACGCATGATTTCTGAATGCATTTCCTTGTTTGCATTCAGAAAGTCATACTCTGGATCATGGCTGTCATCATAACCTTCATTTCATTGAAAATATAGTCTGATGCGCTCGGCAGAACACCTATTGTGATCATCAGTGTTGCCAGTCCGATAAAAAGCTTTATCTGTATACCTACGGAAAACATATTGATCTGAGGCGCACTCTTAACCAGTATTCCCAACACAGCATTGGTAAGCATTATCGTAGCCACAACAGGCAGGCATATCCTGAACGCTATCACCACATAATCATCCAGATACCTGGATATTACCGTCATGATCTTATCGGATTCGAATTTCGCCATCCCGATGGGAATAAGATCAAAGGTCTCAACAATGGCTCTTATAAAATAATGATGAAGGTTTGTAACCATCATTATCAAAAAAATGGAATACTGATAAAGAACCCCTGTAAAACCGCTCTGCTCCCTTGTGGTAGGATCAAGGAGCGAAACCATTGATATACCTATCTCCATATCAGCAAGTCTGCCGGCCAGATTGATGATCGAACCACAGATATTGGCTCCGAAGCCTATTGCCAGTCCCGCTATCGCTTCCTTAAGCACAAGGGCCGCGTATCCGTAGACCGTGTTGTACTGCGGCAACACATGCATTTCCATGGAAACATATATGATATATGCAAGAAGCACGCTCCATCCGGCTTTTATCCTTCTCGGAACATTCTGTATCGAGAAGAATGGCGCGGTAAAAACAAAACAGCTTATCCTTACAAATATGAGCAGGAAAAATTCAAGATCATCATACGAAAACGAGTAATCAATCATCCTCTCACCTTATGTACAGTGAAAAATCAGACCACAGATTTACCATGAATTCCGTCATATTATTTAACATCCAGTGTCCCAATATCATCATCATTACAAACATACCGACCAATTTGGGCACAAAGGTAAGTGTCTGTTCCTGAATGGAAGTCACCGTCTGGAATATACTGACCGCAAGTCCTATGATCAGAGAGATCAGAAGCATGGGGGCTGATGTCAGGATTATGGTATATAAGGTTGTCCTTGTGATCTCTGTTACATTATCTACTGTCATATGAACCCTCCGTGCTGTTAATAAAATGTCTTTACAAGATTTCCTATCACAAGACTCCAACCGTCCGCAAGCACAAACAGCAGTATCTTAAACGGCATGGAGATCGTTGTCGGCGGGAGCATCATCATACCCATGGACATAAGCGTGGATGCTACTACCATATCAATAACGATAAACGGGATATAGATCAGAAAGCCAATAATAAAAGCAGTTCTGAGCTCACTTATGATAAATGCGGGAACCAGACATCTTGTCGGTATATCATCCACTTCTTCCACAGTCTCAATTCCTGCAATATCCAGAAACAGCCTGACGTCCTTTGTCTGCGTCTGTCCGTACATAAACCCTCTAAGCGGCTGTATGGCGGTATCAAGAAACTCGGACTGTGATATTTCACCCGCTTCAAATGGTTTGACAGCCGTATCGTTGATCTGGGTTATAACGGGATTCATAATAAAAAAAGTCAGAAACAGAGACAACCCTATAAGCACCTGATTGGGAGGTGCCGACTGGGTACCTAACGCTGATCTGACAAAATGCATCACTATCAGAATACGGGTAAATGATGTCATCATGATGACGATCATCGGTGCAAGAGCGATCAGAGTCAGTGTAATAAGTATACGTAAGGTTCCTGACAGATTGCCTTCACCATCCTGATAGGTCACAGTTAGATTGTTAGCCACATTTAGCTCTCGTAAATCACCTGAATCCTCAGCAGTACCCGGATCATTTATCACGGTTCTGTTGTTCCCGGAATTATCTGTAATCCCAATATCATTTACATTTGCTGCATGAACCCTTAACGGAATCAGCATAATCACAAATACACACAGAAGCAGGCAACCAATTACACTCATACGCCTGCTTCCATGATAAAAAACTCTATTCATTGCCTGTCGCCCCGTTTAGTCATCTTTTCCCTGGCCGTTTCAAGCATCTGCCTGAAGCGGTCATTCATCGCGGGAGCATCCGCGTTCAAGTCAAGATCTTCCTCCGACAACTCGGATAACATGTTGATTTCATCTTTACCTATGGCAATAAGATAATATCTTTTGCCCACACGTACTATCTGCAGGAATTTGTTGTTACCGATCCTCAGGGTCTCCACAGGTTCAAAATTACGATTAAACCCTTGCATTTTCTGGTAATTTCCCACAAAGCGCGTTGTAAAATATGTGAGTCCGAGTACAATAAAGAAGATAATAAGTACTGTCAGGAACTGAGCAGCCCCTTCCATTGAAGCTGATATCAGAACAGCAGGAGTCATTTAACCTACGACCTTCTTAACAGCCTCAATTACACGATCTGCCTGGAAGGGCTTCACAATGAAATCCTTTGCACCGGCCTGGATAGATTCGATAACCATAGCCTGCTGTCCCATTGCGGAGCACATGATAACGAGCGCTGCGGGATCGTTCTCTTTTATCTTCTTAAGAGCCTGAATACCGTCCATCTCGGGCATTGTAATATCCATAAGCACAAGATCAGGCTTAAGCTCATTGTACTTTTCTACAGCACGGGCTCCGTTTTCTGCCTCACCGACAACATTGTAACCGTTCTTGGTAAGGATGTCCTTGATCATCATTCTCATGAACGCTGCGTCATCACTGATTAAAATATTCTTTGCCATTTTTTCTTCTCCTAACCTTTAGTTTATTATTTCAGTTACTCTTACACCAAAGTTCTCTTCAATAACCACAACCTCGCCCTTTGCGACAAGCTTACCGTTTACAAGAACATCAACCGGCTCACCTGCGATCTTATCAAGCTCAATTATGGTACCGGGAGCGAAATCCAGAATATCGCTTATGGATTTCTGTGTTCTTCCCAACTCAACCGTTACCTCCAGCGGAACATCCTTGATAAGCTCGATGTTCTCCTGGCTCTGCATCGCATTTATATCTCCCGAGAACGGCTGGAATGAAGCGGGCTGGATATTTATGTTGGGCATGTTCATCTGAGGCTGCATGCCCATACCCATTCCGGGCGACATACCCATACCGGGCATACCTCCCATACCCATACCCATTCCGGGCGACATACCCATGCCGGGCATACCTCCCATTCCCATTCCGGGTGAACCGCCCATGCCCATGGACATATCGGGCATTCCCATTCCGGGCATGCCTCCCATACCCTGTGACATTCCCATATCCATTGAAGGTGCGGACATCGCCGGAGATGGTGTCGGCATAGGTGCCGGAGCCGGCGCAGGTGCCGGAGCCGGTGCAGGTTCGGGTTCCTGGCTCTCCATAAAGTAGCTGTACAGATCCTTTGCAAATTCAACGGGATACAGCTGCATTATCTTACTGTCGATCAGATCGCCTATCTGCATTCTGAAGGTGATCCTCACGAAAGTATCCTGAAGGAAAGCCGAAACATCATCCGTCGGATCTACAGAACCCAGTTCCACAAGGCTTGCTTCCGGCGGGCTGATATCTATCATCTTACCGAGCATCGATGAAAGTGACGTGGCTGCCGAACCCATCATCTGGTTCATAGCCTCCGATATGGCGCTCAGATGCAGTTCTCCAAGCTCGCCATCCGTATTGGATCCGTCTCCTCCCATCATCAGGTCTGTTATTATCTTAACATCATCCTCTTTAAGAACAAGGATGTTGGTACCTTCAAGTCCGACCGTATACTTGATCTTTATAAATACACACGGTCTCTCGTAGTCATCTATTATCTGTCCCCAGGTCGCAAGTGTAACCTGCGGTGTTGTTATATTTACCTTCTGATTTACCAGCGAATACAGCGTTGTCGCCGAAGTACCCATGCTTATATTGGCTACTTCACCGACTGCATCCTTTTCCGCATCGGTCAGAAGGCTCTCATCAGGCGTAGCAGGTGCAGAACTCGCTGCCGGTTCCGGTTCAGCGGCGGCTCCACCGCCATCCGAAGAATCACCGGAGTCCATCATGCCACTCAGCAGGGCGTTTATCTCATCCTGCGACAGCATTCCATCCATTACGCTACTCCTCCTCTCTCATTACTTGCGTCACGCGCACTGCATATGATTCCTTTGCCGTACCCGGCAATGCGCGAAACTTCTTCAGGTTGCCGACATAAATATCCATTTCGTTGTCAACCTTTGACCCCAGTTTAATTATATCACCACATTGAAGGTTTACAAAATCGCTGACCGTTATGCTGCTTTTCCCCAATACAGCCTTGATCGGCATATGAACTTTGCGGATTACCGTCTCTATGTACTCCTCGTAGTTTTCGTCATCATTTTCCTTCATGGATGCATACCAGTACTTGGTATTAAGCTTATCCATTACGGTCTCCAGCGTAAAATACGGAAGACATATGTTCATAAGACCTTCAATATCGCCGATCTTAATATTAAGCGTTACGATGGCTATCATTTCGCTGGGAGCTATTATCTGTGCAAACTGCGGGTTCGTTTCCACCCTTTCAAGATAAGGCGTTAGCTCCACAACATTTTTCCACGGTTCCCTGAGCAGCGAAACGCACACCGCCATCATTTTATCTACGATAGTACGCTCTATTTCCGAAAAATCACGGCTTTTTTCCAAAGGATTGCCCGGTCCTCCGAGCATTCTGTCCACCATCGTGAAGCCCAGGTTCGCCGCAAGCTCTATCATTACATTGCCGTTAAGCGGCTGAAAACTCACGATACCCAAAAGAACAGGATTTGCGAGAGCGGTCGAAAACTCCGAAAAAGTACAGGCCTCAGAGTTCACAACCGATACCTGTATGTTCTTCCTCAAATAAACCGGCAGATTGGTGCTTAACAGTCGCCCATAATGTTCGAAGATTATCTCAAGGGTTCTTAAATGCTCCTTGGAAAACTTGGCCGGACGTTTAAAATCATAATTCTTGGCTGTCCGTTCATCGGAAGCACTTATATCATCAGCATCCAGTTCACCGGAGCTTAACGCCTGAAGCAGACTGTCTATCTCATTTTGGGAGAGTACCTCACCCATTAAGCTCACCTCACTCTTTTCTGATCATACAGCCTTCTACTGGAACTTGATATCCCTGAAATATACCTCATATATAAAGGTTGATTCAAACATATTCTGTATCTGCGTCTTTATTTCATCTGCTATCGCCTTGGGATTGGCAGAAGCCTCTTCCTTGGTATATTTTCCGAATGTATCGTTTATCACGCTCTTTATCTTACTCTCATTCGCAGCAACAAGAGGCTGGAGCTCGGCATACTTCTCATCTGTCTTATCCATCGACATTGAAACTGATACTATCGCGTAATGCTCGGCACCGTCTTCGCCGCGTTTAAGCGTGATCACCATTTCATCCTCTATATTGTAAGTATCCGTATCCAGGATCGAAACCTCCTTTAATGATTCCGTATCCAGCGGAGCCTTCACTTCCATATTCAGTATTGCCGCGATCTGATCCACGAGCTGTACCGTCTTCTTGTTCGCACTCAATGTTGAAAACATCATGATGCCCGTAAGGGCAATGTTTACAATAAGCAGTGCAAGTATCAATACAGATAATAGATTCTTCTTCATTTGCTACTCCCCGTTTCCGCCTTCATAGGTGTTCAGTGTATGGTATATCTTGATCTCCACACGTCTGTTCTTGGCCCTTCCGACCTCTGTCGAGTTATCTGCTATCGGGACATATTCACCGCGCCCCGAATGCTTAACCATTGCAGGGTCAAGCCCGCTGTTATCAATAAGATATTTAAACACCGACAGCGCTCTTGCGCTTGAAAGCTCATTGTTATCGGCGAATCTTCCGTTGTGTATCGGAACATTGTCCGTATGACCTTCGATCTCGATTATGCTCTTTCCGTATTTCCTTAAGATTACTCCTATCTTATCAAGGATCGGGAGCGAATCAGCCTTGATATCGGCACTTCCCGAGTCAAAAAGCAGGGCTCCGTTAAGTGTCAGGGAAACATACTGGGAGGTGAAATCGATATCGACCATCCCTTCCATGTTCATTTCCTGAAGCGCTTCTTCCACAAGTTCGCTCAGGTTCTCCGACTCCTTAAGCTGCTCCTCCTTTATTTCCTCCCATTCATCCCGTTCCGAAGTTGTATCCTCGGCCGCCTTACCCATCGTAGTCATATACTCGTCAAGCTCATTAAGCTGGCTGACTCCGTTCGATATGAGCAAACCGTCACCTATTGCCTGTGCGCCTCCGGAAAAAACGCTGAAACTCTGCGTAAATGAAGCTGCTATCAGCTCGAACTTCTGCTTGTCTATATCCGACATCGCAAAAAGCATAACAAAGAAGCAGAGCAGCAGGTTCATCAGATCGGCAAATGTGGACTGCCACGCCGGCGCGCCTTTAGGAGGTTCTTCTGCCTTACGTTTGGCCATTACTCTTCTCCTCCTTCGCCGCCGCCCGCACCGAGATTACCTCTGGCATCCGGTGAAAGGAATGACTTAAGCTTCTCCTCTATAACCCTGGGGTTCTCTCCTGCCTGAATGGACAGAAGACCCTCGACCATAATTTCCTTGACATGCATTTCACCGTCATTTATGGCCTTCAGTTTGGTTGCGATCGGTGTACACATCCAGTTGGCAAGAACCGAACCGTAGAAAGTCGTCAACAGGGCAACGGCCATGTTGGGACCCAGTGTACTGACGTCATCCATATGATAAAGCATCATAACCAGTCCGATAAGTGTACCGATCATACCCCACGCAGGACCCATCGCACCGAGATTTTCCCAAAAACCTATGTTATTTCTGTGGCGCCCGTCTATACTTACAAGCTCCGTCTCCATTATTCCTCTTACAAGCTCGGGATCGGTACCGTCGACTATGAGCATTATGCCCTTCTGCATGAATGCATCATCGAGTTCACCCGCGGCTTCCTCCAACGAAAGTAATCCTTCCTTACGGGCTACGTTGGAAAGATCGATAATCTTCTGTATGACGGAACCGGAATCAAGCGCCGGTACCTTAAATGCTATCTTAATACTCTTAAGTCCGTTTAAGAAATCAGCTATACTGTACGCCGAAAAGATCGAAGCCGCAGCACCGCCGAAAGTGATCATTGCACTGGGGGCATCCAGGAAATAAACTATTCCCGCGAAACCATCAGCTCCCAGACCGATCGATATGATCATAAAAGCAAAACCGGCTACAAGACCGATTATTGTAGCAATATCCAATACTCCCACCTACCTAATGAGCATAATTTACCCTTTTAAAAGATTTTACTAAATTTTTCACTTCTTGTCTATGAAATTTGAAAAACTTTTACAATTCAGACAGCGCAAAACAATAATGGCAAGAGCCTAACCCTTGCCACTATTGTTTAATTAAGCCTATCTCTTAAGGTTCGTAAGTTCTTCAAGCATTGTATCAGATACGGTTATGATCCTGCTGTTCGCCTGGAAACCTCTCTGTGTTGTGATCATCTCGGTAAACTCGGCCGAAAGGTCGACATTTGACATTTCCAGTACACCTGTCTTAAATCCTCCCGCTCCGTCAGCCGTTACATCCTTTCCAATTCCGTCAAACTGTCCCGAGTTCATAGTTGTCTGGTACAGGTTCTCACCCACCTTCTCAAGACCGGAAGGATTGGAAAACGAAGCAACAGCTATCTGACCGAGCAGCTTGGTTGTACCATTATCATAGGTGGCATAGATCTTACCGTCAGCCTGAACTGCGACTCCCGACATATCTCCAACCTTACGTCCGGCGAAGTTGCCGTCATAATTTCCCGAAGTTCCGTACACGGTCGATGTACCGTTGTTATCATACATTGTGGAAGTATCAAGGGCAATGTTGATGTCTTTCTGCATACTGTCAAGGTTAATGCTCATAGCGGGCTTCTGCTCATAATCATATGTATATGTATTTGACGGCGGAGGTGTTGTTCCGGTACTGTATCCCTTATATACACCGGTCTCCGTATCATAAGTCAGGAAAATATTCTGTCCACCGGCAATTGATGCATACCTGTCTATAGTTTCACCTTCCTTAACGATCGACTGATTGGTCGTCGACTCTATGATATCGGTAAGCTGAAGCCTGTATATACCGTCCTCGTACTGCTGCCTTGTGTCTCCCGAACCCTGATAATTATAGAGCGCATACTTGGCAACATATCCGTAACCCTGCTCATCATAGAACGAAATGTTCATTACCTGACCGCCTGTCGAAGCAAGTGCAGTCGAGTTCTTGTCGATTATACCGGTAATGTATGCTTCCGTTGTCTGTTCCGGCTGGGATGTCATATTCTCGGGAGACATAACCTTAAGCCTTGATACCGTATCCTGCTTAATGGTTCCCGGAACATTGGGATCTTCCTGCCAGCCCATTACGTTAAAACCGTTCGAAGTCATCGCCAGATTACCGTTACCATCCACATAGAAAGATCCTGCACGTGTGAAGAAATTCTGAGAACCGTCATTTACTATGAAGAAGCTGTTACCCGTTATCTGGATATCAAACGGATTACCTGTTGACTGTGATGCACCTGCGGTTGTAATACTTGTATTGATAGCTCCGGTACTTACACCGAGACCAACCTGCTTCGCATTAATACCCGCACGTCCGGTCTGCTCATTCGAACCTGAAGCACTCGATGATGTCTGATACATGAGCTCCTGAAAAGTCACGTTGCTCGACTTATATGCTACCGTATTAACATTGGCTATGTTGTTACCGATAACGTCCATCTTGTTCTGGTGAGTCCGAAGACCTGCTACACCAGAGAAAAGTGATCTCATCATAATTAATGACCTCCTTTACAAAATGTATCCCGTCAGTCATTCAGGGATACCTAAGCCTCCCTAAGGTCCGGCCTGTTATACTATGACAGCTCCGTCAATGTTGGTAAATACATTATCCTTCACCTCAGCCTCATTCATTGCTGTTATTACCGTATTATTCTTAACATTAACTATGAAAGCCATCTGATCCATTAGTACAAGTGATTCGTTGATTCCCTTCTCGTTTGCCTTCTGCATCCCTGCATTCAGCCTGTTCATCTGACTGTCCGACAGTTCAATGTTCCTGTCTTCAAGTCTTGCCGATGCATGCTTGGAGAACTTAAGACTTCCGAGCACCTCTTCAAAGCTCTTTACACTGCCTGTTTCGTTTTCTGTCCTGTTCCCCTGTTTCTTTAAATAACTGTCTGCTACCTGTTCAATGGAAGGGAATTGTCCGTTTATGATATTCATCGGTATTCCTCCTCTTGATTTGATAACCATACTCATCAGGCTTCTTCAGCCTTCGTCGCTTCTTCCTCTGCTTCCTCTGCGCTGTCCTCAGCCTCTTCCTGCTCCTTTGCGGCCGCCAGAAGCTGCTCCATTCTTTCAGCGTACTGCTTATACTTATTTACGGCATTACTGTCCAGATAACCCTTTTGATAAGAAGACATATCATTGTAGACATCCGTAAGGTTCTGAACAACATCCTTAAATTCCGTTGTAAGGTAAGACAGGTTGGGAAGCTTGTTTACGCTGTTTGCGAAATCAGTAGCAAGCTGTACGGCATTATTGTAATTATCATCTATTACCGAATCCAGATCGTTTATACTGTATTTCTTGCCGCTTATATTAAGATAAGCTTTTGTGCCTTCCTGTGAAACGAAATCCACCTTACCCTGTACAAATACCGATTCTCCCGAGGCTCCCGTCGACTTGACTATCACTTCTTTACCTACCAGGGATGTCGCGCGCTGCAGATCCATGTTGGATGACAGATTGGTCATCGCTTCAAGCTCCGAGAACTGCGCATACTGTGATATATACTCGGTATTGGAAGTGGGTTCCATAGGATCCTGATACTTCATCTGAGCCACAAGAAGCTGAAGAAAAGAATCCTTGTCCATCGAGCTGGCCTGCTCCGATGTCTTTTCACTGATTGTCTTGGTCTGCCCGACCCGCTGTTCGGACTGTACCAGTTCACCGTTTACTACCGCTGCTGCCAGTGACATTCTATCACTCCTTTCCTATAAAGTCATATCACGCAAGATAATCAACACTTCCGCCGTTTGCAGCCATCATTTCAGCTGCCAGCTGTTCTTCTTCCGTTAATTCTTCAATTCCTTCTTCATCCAATTCATTTAGGTTAAGCCTTCTTCTTGTTGTCCTGCCTACCGCAGGCGAACCCTCATCACGTCTTTCATCACCGGCTGTATTATTTCCCTGATTAAGGCTCCTGTCCAGATCATACCCTGCCACCGATACCTCTATTGCCTCTACCTTCTGTCCCTGTTCCTCAAAGGTTTCGAGAAGCTGTACGAGCTGTGTTTCAAGTATGGCCTTTACCGTTTCATTCTGAACCTGAAGATTGGCCGTTATCACTCCGTTAGTTGATGATATCTGAAGATTTACGGTTCCGAGACTCGCCGGATGAAGCCTCAGCTCCATTTCAGTGGTATCTCCGTTGATATTAAGCCTTATACCGTCATTTATCTGCCTGAGTATGTCTTCGTTATCAACGTAGGACGATACGAATTCCGTCTGCGCGGCGCCTGTTACCTCAGGCGTGCCAACTTCGGGTGTAAAACTCTGGCCCTGCATAGCGTTCTGCATTCCGCCATCGCCTTTATCTTCTCCCGCACCTTCGGTATTCTTTCTCTGTGCCGAAGCGTTTACGCTCACCTTTGTGCCGTCGTCCGTATCATTTACCGTCACTTCACTGTTATTCTTCAGATCTGTAACCGTATTCCCGGCATTTCCCGTTACTGAATTACCATCTTCCTCATCACCGCCTGTAACGATTGCTTCTTCTGCAGCAGGAGCTGTCGTCTCCGGAGCATTCCCGCTCTTATTTAACTCGATAAATTCCTCAAGCTCTGCTGTCTCCATGCCGAATTCATCAGCTATCGCCGCAATCTCTTCCATGGCTGTCTCCTGAACGTTCCCAATACTGTTCAGTAATTCGCCGTTTGTAATGAGAGCCATCGCATCCTGCTCACCTGAGAGTTCAAGCATTAAGCTCTTCAGATTGTCTGCATTCAGAAGATCCTGCTGTACAAAGCCCAGCTGCTCCATTACCAGTTCGATTTCCTCATCCGAGACCCCAAGTTCTTCTTTTACAGCCTCTTTTACTTTGGTTACGGCATTTTTAAGCCTTGTATCCATTTCGGCCTTTTCGTCACCGCTTATTTCCGAGGCTTTCCTGTTGTTTACAGCCGTATCATCCTTTCTACTGCCTATCATGTCCGATGCATGCCCACCGGATTTCCGTATGCGCTTTGCGGCTTCCTCGGGATTTGCGGTCTTATCAAGATCATATCCCTTAAGATCCGGAAGTTCACCCGTAGCTCTCGACGACAACGTACTCATGACCTGTGTGAAGGCATCCTGTGCATCTGCCTTTCTGCCGATGATATCGTTAACGGGTCCGGTTCCCTGAAAGAATGAAGAAATATCCGATACCTTTACCGATCCCATATTTACCTCCTTTCCTTAACAGCCCCGCTGCTTATATTGACAGGATAATACCTGCCATTAAGTATATCGGCCTTAAATCCGAAAACATTAATGTCTTTTATTCCGGATCCATCATCTTGGTAAGAGACGAGGCGATCGTCGGATCCATTACGTTCAGTATTTTGGCTCTGCTGCTCGCATCCATCTGGTTGAGTATCCTTGCAACAAGATCAAGGTTACCCTTCATCTCCTCGAATACCTTGGCAGCGCTCTTTGGCTTCATCTCGGTATACGCCTTAACATACTCCTTAAGCTCCTCATCTTCCGCCATCTGCTGAACAACCTGCTTATAAAGATAGGCGGCATTATCGGGATCTATGCTCTCATAATATGTCCTGTAATTTGCGATATCGGGAGCCTGATCTGCGAAGACCACTTCCTCGTAGAACTCCGTCTTAAGCTTCTGAAACTCTATCTGGGAGTTTTCAAACGTCTGAAGCCTCTTGATCTCCTCCTTAAGAGCTTCTATCTCTTCGGCGTTATCGCCTCCGGAGCCTTCCGATGACTGACTCGCCTTGAGCTCCTCATTTTCTGCCCTGAGTCTGTCTATTTCCGCCATCGCGGCGTTCAGATCCTTGAATTCCCTCTCCGGCTCGACATACACATCCTTTGCGGGAAGGATCTTATTCACTACGGGAACATTCTGTAATACGGGCGCCAGTATCCCGGAACCGAATCCTCCCACATCAAGCTTGATGAGCAGTCCCAAAATGGCCAGCCATATCAGTACAATAAAAAAAGTGATAAGCGCCATCGATAATGAACCCTCATCCTCGTCATCTTCCGCATCCAGATACATGGTTCCGGCATCTGTAACCTTTGCGTCAAAGCTGCCGCCCTTTTTTGCAGCCTTAAGTTCCTTTTTTTCTCTTTTCTTTCTTTCCTTTTCCGTTTCCTCGGGATCGGCAACCACTACCTCATCAGCCATTATACTCTCCTTATTTTCTTAAACGCTTTAATACCCTGAGAGCCGTCATGAACCGTGTCTGTAGCTTACAAGCTCATCCACTTCCTTGCTCTCGCTGGCTGCGACCTCTGTCTTAAACGCCTCGAAAGCATTTTCCTTAAGCTTCTCATGTGTTTTCCTGTCCTGCATGGCCTCCTGGAGCTTCTGCCTCGCATTCTCGGCATTCTTCCTGGCCTTCATTACACTGACCTCCTGCAGCCGTTTATGATATTTCATCAGTTCGACAGCCTCGGCGGTCTCCGAAATCTTGTGAACATCAAGCTTATCCGTATACAGTCTTTTGAGTTCTTCTTCATACTGAGCCCTTCTCCTTTCAAGAGCATCCAGCTTCTCCTCTTCCTCGGCAAGCGCAGCGTTGGCAACGGCATAATCATTCCTTGCCTGAGTCTCAAGCTTTTCTTTTATATCAAGTATGTTCTGCATTTTATAAAAGAATTTAGCCATATTCTGCCTCCGCTACTTCATAATCTCCCCATCTTAAAGAAAAATGATATCCTTTACCGTTTAAAGCAGGTTCAAAACACCGGGGATTTAAAAAATCTCCGACAGCATCTCAATCTCTTCCTCAAATGAATACTTCGTGTCAACATCCTGACACAGATACTCATTAACACTGTCTATTTTCTCTATGGCATAGTCAATACTTGGGTTGGCACCTGATTTATAAGCTCCGATGTTTATCAGATCCTCGGCCTCATTATAGGTTGCCAGCACATTCTTCAGCTTTCCGGCATATGCCTTATGTTCCTTTGTCGCGATCTGGCTCATACACCTTGATATACTCTGCAGTATATCAATTGCCGGATAATGATTCTTATGGGCAAGACGCCTGTTCAGCATAATATGCCCGTCAAGTATGCCTCGCGCCGTATCGGTTATCGGTTCATTGAAATCATCACCGTCTACAAGAACCGTGTACAGGCCCGTGATGGAGCCCTTGTCCGAATTTCCCGCCCTCTCCAGAAGCTTGGGCATTTCCGCATAAACGCTGGGCGGATATCCTCTGGTCACGGGAGGTTCGCCGCTGGCAAGTCCTATTTCTCGCTGTGCCTGCGAAAATCTTGTAAGTGAATCCATCATCAGGAGAACATCCTTTCCCTGATCACGGAAATACTCTGCTATAGCGGTTGCGGTAAGGGCGGCTTTCTTTCGCATCAGCGCCGGCTTATCCGAAGTTGAAACCACAACTATCGAGCGTTTCATACCTTCTTCGCCCATATCTCTTTCAATAAACTCGCGAACCTCACGTCCACGCTCTCCTATCAGGGCTATAACGTTTATGTCCGCCTTTGTGTTTCTTGCAAACATGCCAAGCAGTGTGCTCTTTCCAACACCGGAGCCGGCAAAAATACCTATACGCTGTCCTTTACCGATAGTCATTATACCGTCAACCGCCTTGACACCCAGCGGAAGCGGCGTATCAATTATTATTCTGTCCATGGGATCCGGGGGCGGCGCCTCAACGGGATATGTTATCGCTGTTTTTATGACCGATCCGTCTGTTGGCCTGCCGAGTCCGTCAAGACACTGACCCAGCATTTCCTCACCCACACTGACCGATAAAGGATAGCCCAGATTCTCGACAATACATCCGAAGCCTATTCCTTCCGTACTGTCACAGGGCATTAGAAGTGTTCTGTTATCCCTGAAGCCA